>JAABUV010000097.1_pt1 | contig 123515 bp, 83 predicted proteins | sample 5559971 | NCBI WGS metagenome assembly JAABUV01 (sample SAMN10711881, study PRJNA513362) | rock metagenome | isolation source: Antarctica rocks | place: Antarctica: Victoria Land, Knobhead nord | collected 2015-12-19 | reverse complement strand
TATTAATACTATTATAAAAGTTATTATTATAGTATATATTAATAACTTACTATTTATAATATATAATTAAGACCTAATTACCTAGATAAAGAAGGAACTTAATAAGAGGTTTAACTTTAAATATATAGGAGACCTAAAAGACTATTTAAGAATAAATATTATTAGAAATCTAGATAACTATTTTATTTAGATTAACTAAATAAAATATATTAACTAATTATTAAACTAATTAGATATAGATAAATATTAGCTAATAAAGTTACTTATAAAATAGGTATATATTACTATTACTCCTAATAGCTATATAGCCTCTATACCTAATAGAGAGGCCTATTAATCCCTTATAAGGGTACTTAATTAGCTAAGTATTATAACTAGGCTAGATATTACTTATACTATTAGTAACCTAAGTTATTTACTTTATAACCCTACTCTATAATATATGAATATAGTAAAAAGGGTACTATATTATTTATTAGGAATAGTTAATAATAGTCTTATCTATTAATTAGGTAATAATAATAGCTTAAAGGGTTTTACTAACGCGTTATATTATAATAATTATAAGATATCTTATTCTACTAGGGCGTATATTTATAAACTATTTAATAGCCCTATTACCTACGTCGGTAATTTCTGAAAACCCGGAGGGATACCCGGGGCCGGCCCCGGGCCGCCTCGGGCCCCCAGGGCCGTGGTTTGAGAAAGCTTGCCCTAGGGCCGCAAGGGCAGACACGAGTCCGCCTAGGGCGGTAGGGGCCGTAAGGGCAACCTACCTAGCGCCTGGGGCCACCCTAAGATTAAGCTTCCGGGCGCTACGTAATAGTGTCACGGCATCCTATAATTAGGCTTCCGGACGCTAGGTAATAGCGTTAAAGTACCCGTAACAGCATCGCTATCGCATTATTAACCCCCCCGAGTAAACATAGCTACCACGCTATTAACCCCCATCCAGGCCTGCCCTAGCGCATTACCCCCGCGTAGAAATTAGCTGAATCGATCGATTCCGGCGTCGCTTTTAGGGTGGCGTTGGGGGTGGCTCCGGGGTACGCTATCCGAGTCCCCCGTTAATTATAGAACATTAAAACCTTTGAAGTTCTACTTAGTAAGCGGTCACGTGACATGGTCTCGCTTAGTAAGCAGTCACGTGATTTCCTAGAATTTACTAACTAGTAGATTCTAGAAATATTACTTAGTCAGCAGTCACGTGACGCTACCCTTGGAGCCCGGAGCGGCCCCAGGGCCTTGCGACACGCTACGACAGGCCCGGGGCTGGCCCGGGGCCCCCGGGGCCGGCCCTGGGCCTGCGGGCATAAGGCCTTTATCAAGGGTATAGGGGCGACTTGAGATTTTACCGACGTAGTAATCTAAATTATAAAAGCTAGTAGTAATATCTATATATAAGTCTAAATATATTATTATAATAGAGGTATATAAAGAAGCTCTATATCTAGGCCTTATACTAAAAGAGCTAGGGTATAATAAGGGAGTAGTACTAGTACTCCTAAATATTAATAACTAGGTAGCTATAAAATTAGCTACTAACCTAATTAATTATACTATTATAAAATATATCTAAATAAGATATTATTTAGTATAATAACTAGTTTCTAAAACTGAAGAAATCTATCTCTAATAGGTTAATACTAAAGTATAATATACTAACCTACTAATAAAACCTATTAGTCCTACTAACTTCAGCCTAGCTAGATAATAATTAGGACTAGCTCTAAGTAAAGTATAAGGGTATTTAGATATAATAGTTAGTAATAGGTAGCCTACCTTATTACTACTAATCTAAGAGGGAGTATTAGAATTTAGGCTTGGTTAACCTTAGTAATTACTAATTAGGACTAGTTAGGGGGTCTAAGTAGACTAGTAGAGATTTCTTATAATAGTTATTCTATTCTATATAGCTATATCTATCTATTAGTTATTATAATACTATTATACTATACTTAAATTATATATAAATAACTTATTAATTATTATACTATTTAATAAAGTATTCCCTTAGCTACCTACGCCCTAAGCGTTTCCTTAGCTCCCTGTACTATCTACCTTCAGCCAGCCTAATGTATTAGGGTTTTTCGCCGGAAAGATATAGGATTTTATTACCGTATATGCTAATATATTTATTATATTAACTTTAGAGCTTTATATCTTAGCGAGTTTTAGAGCTTTTTATAAAGCTTTTTTAGTATTAAATAGAGTTTAAGCTATATTTTTAGCCTATAAAAGAATATTACCTAATTAGGCCTAGTTCGCGATTTGCCACTGGGATATCCCGTAGGATATCCCATCCCAGTCCGAAAATCGCCTCGATCCCATACCGAAATCCCATATCTTTCCGGCCCGTAATTAGGGTCTATATAATACGGCGCGCAAGGCCTTATCTAGCTTAGCCTATAAGTTCCCAGTTATTATAGATTATTATTCTCCGCTCTATATAGTATATAAGGTGTCTCTTAGGTTAGCTTATAATTTCTAGGCTAGTATAGCTCTACTATTACTCTAATATATAGTGTTCTAATAACTCCTACCTAGTCTATTAAATTGGATTTAATTATAGCCCCTATAAGAAATCTTATACTCTCTCTACTTCTATAGCAAATAGGTTAGTAGTAACCTTACCTAAACTAGCTAGTACTTAGCGTAATCCCGTTATAATAATAATAATAATAATAATAATAATAATAATAATAATAACAATAACAATAATAATAATAATAATAATAATAATAATAATAATAATAATAATAATAATAATAATAATAACAACAACAATAATAATAATAATAATAATAATAACAACAATAATAATAGTAGTAACAATAATAATAGCAACAACAGCAGCAGCTGGTCCCGGCTAATCAGCGAGCGATCTCCACGGCACATGTGCGGCAGCCAAACACTGACCTCCAGGTATATCAGCAGCAGCAGCCACCGAACCAGCAGCCGTTCATCTCGGGAAATCAGCAGTCGATAGTACAAGCAAATCAGCATCAGCAGCAGCAGCAGCAGTAGCAGCCAACGAACCAGCAGCCGTTTATCACGGGAAATCAGCAGTCGATGGCTCAAGCAAATCAGCATCAGCAGCAGCCATTAAACCAACAGCCGATGGTTCAAGCAAATCAGCAGCAGCGGCAGCCGATCGTCCCAGTAAATCAGCAGCGGCAGCAGCAGCGGCAGCAGCAACAGAACCAGCAGCCGTTCAACCCGGGAAATCAGCAGTCAATGGCTCAAGCAAATCAGCATCAGCAGCAGCCATTCAACCAACAGCCGATCGTTCAAGCAAATCAGCAGCAGCAGCCAACGAACCAACAGCCGATCGTTCAAGCAAATCAGCAGCAGCAGCCAACGAACCAACAGCCGTTCATCCAGGGGAATCAGCAGCAGCAGCAGCCAACGAACTAGTAGCAATTCATGCAGGGGAATCAGCAGCTAATCTTTCAAGTAAATCAGCAGCAGTAGTAGCCAACGACTTAGCAGTAATTTATACAGGGGAACTAGTAGCTAAGCTTTTAAGTAAATTAGCAGCAGCTGTAAGGGCCGTTCTAGACGGCATCTGAGGCCGATCTGTAGGTAGGAGAGTTGAGATAGCTGCAGGGGGCGTCATAAGGCATGGCGGGTGCCAGCACACAGGAGACCAGGCATGAAGGACAGATTTAAGTAGATAGATCAAGGTCTATAACGTCCGTCCCTGCGTCGAGAGACGCACCCCGTTACGAGACAAACCATGGGTACTTTCATTTCGATCGACTCTAACTTGTGAACGCATAGAGATCTCCCGTAGTTCTTGACCAAGTTTATATTACGACTAATCCTAAATACTCTTGAGACTAGCTACTGGAAAATTACATTCGCATCGTCGCCGCCCCCCTAATTTATGACGAGAACCCTTTTAGTGGAATAATAGCACTCGTCTACCATAGTACTACTATTAAGCTTATACTACTATTGGAAATCGTGAATAACCTTTATCCTAGTCCTAGAATTATATAGGGACTCTGAAAAGTTATTATCAGCCTTGTAGCGGCTGTAAGGCGCTATAATATTCGGCGTCGCTATATCGGTTAGTACCTTCTAATTAAAGCGGTAAGATCCCGATTAGTATAAAACAGCCCCCGGATATCTCACGTAAATAATAAACATGTAACGTCTATCCCTACATGCTAGAAAACCCTACGTGCTAGAAAATTTAGCTAGTACTTTAACTTTAAGTATTTAAAATTCTATATATATTATATTATCTCCTTTTAATTTTTATAAGTTATATTCTATAACTACTTCTAAATACCTTAAATACCTCTAAATAAAATAATTAAGTTCGTGTAATTACCCTTATATCTAATTTATAAATAGTATCCTTTTATAATATAATAGACTTCCTCTATTATAACTATATTACTAAGCTTATACTATCTCTAAAACTTATAAAAGGGTCTTAGCTAGGCTCTTAGGCCTCCCTACTATATAGGAAATCGTAAACAGCTTTATAGTAGTTATAGTATAAAGATTTATTATTAGGAATAATAATATAGATATATAGATATAATAAATAATATAAATAGAAATTATTAACTATCTAGGAAGGATATAGATAAGATATATACGTGTTAAGCCTTAGTTATATAACCGGTCACGTGACCTTAGGTTAGACTGTAATAATTACCTACTAAAAGAAAAAATAATAGTATCCCTACTATCTATATAGTAATAGCGATATAATAGTAATAGTATACCTCTTCTAACTAATTAGAGTTATTACCTATATACTTATAGTCCTCCTTAGTATAATTATATAGATATAGTTACTATAGGGGATTTTTCTTATACAGAGGCCTTAGCGGATCTGGAATAATTATAATAGATTTCTAACAGGCGATTTCCAGTCGATTAGCGATATCTTTAGAAAGTATGCAGATCTATAGCGCTATACCTATTATAGTATAGTATAAGGAGCTGTCTAAAGAATTAAATAGAAGAAATAAAATATACTTGATATACTATAAGAGCTATACTACTATAGAATAGTATGCTTACTTAGTCTAACGGGGGGTAAGTTAATAGATATAATAGGTAAGAATAATAGCTTCTAATTAGCTATAGCCTTATTCTTTAACTTTATAAAATAGTAAGTATAGAGGTATTTATAGAATTAAGTATTTAAGGGAAATACTTCTAGGTAACGTTAATAGGGGAAGGCTTATTATTTAGCTCAATTTTCTACCTCTTTCCTAGCTATTTCTTAAGCTTTATTTAGAATCTCTTCCTAATATTCTCGTATAAAGTTTTATACCTATTTCTTTTACTAGTTTTAATCTATAACGTATTACGGAGTTATAGGTAAAGGATTCACTACACGGTAGCTAGGTATATAAGGTACTAAATATATTTATCGTCGATACGTAGGACTAAGTAGTCTAGTACTACGAGTTAAGTACGTTTATTATCTGTACGGTAGGACTAGGTAGTCTAATACTATAAGCTAGATGATAACGATAGGCCTAGTAAAAGGATCGTCCTAAGGAAGAAGTACTAGCTATAACTAAGTAGCTAAGGGATTCGCTTCTAATAGGGTTTTCTACTATTCTTGTAGTAATAGTCTCGTGTATAGAGGCGTTAATGTAATAGTAAGCGGAAGAGACTAAGGATAACTGATACCGTATATAGGTATTACTACTATTTATTAGGATTATAATATAGATACGTAGATATAACAAATAATATAAATATAAATAATTAACTATCTAGGAAGGATGTAGATAGGATATATACATGCTAAGCCTTAGTTATATAACCGGTTATATAACCTTAGGTTAGACCGTAACATTTATATGAGATTACTATATAAGTTAGTACCTTAGATCGAAGCGAGTAATAATCTTTATAGGGAGTAGCCCTATATACCTAACTCTAGACCTATATTTTAAAGCCTTAATCTAAATAATCTTGTAATATTTTACCTAGAACTAGTTAATATTAGTAGAGGTACCTTATTTTAAAGCTTAAATACTTACGCTAAGTACTTATAAATTACGAACTATTAGCTCTATTAATTATACTTATAAGACTATAATATACTTTAAAATCTATTAAGTTACCTATCTTTAGTACTTTAGATTAATAGTATAATATCCTCTTACTTAGCCTTCTATATATCTAAAGCTATATAAGATAAAATAGAATCTAGATAATTAACTCCTAAGATATATTTCTATAACTATATATATTCTTTTATAAGCCTTATAGCTTTAATTTCTTTACTACTTCCCTTCTATATAAACGCTAAATTATTTATACTAGTTAGTATATCTAGGTAGTCTACTCTAAGCTTTATCTTATAAGTCTTTATAACTTATACCTCTAGCTTTTTAGTATTATCCTACTAGCTTTAGTTCCTATATATTAATACTAGGTTAGTTATACTCTTTAGTATATCTAAATAGTCTACTTTAAGCTTTAATCTTACTTATCTTTATAACTTATACCTCTAGCTTTTTAGTATTATCCTACTAGCCTTACTTTTAAAGTATTAATACTAGGTTAGCTATATTTATTAATATAGAAGGGTAGTCTACTCTAAGCTTTATCTTACTTATCTTTATAACTTATATAAATAGCTTTTTAGTATTATCTTACTAGCCTTAGTTCTAAAGTATTAATACTAGGTTAGCTATACTTATTAGTATAAAAGGGTAGTCTACTTTAAGCTTTATCTTACTTATTTAGTAGTTACGTAATGCTTCCCTTAGAGCTCGGAGCGGCCCCGAGGCCTTACGACACGCTGCGACAGGCCTAGGGCTAGCTTAGGGTACCCGGGGCCGGTCCCGGGCCTACAGGCCTAAGGCCTTTACCAAGAGCCTAGGGGCGAGTTAAGATCTTACCGACGAAACTTTTATTATATAAACTATTATATTCTCTATCTCTATACCTTTTCCTATTCTTAGGGTATATTATACTGCGTTATATAATATTAAAGCCTAGTCTAGTATAGAATCTTTTTCCTTTAACCTCTATACTACTACTAATTATATATATAGGAAGAGTACCTAATACTTTTCCTAATTCTTATACTCTCCTATTAGAAGCTCTACGTTAAGATTCTTAATAAATTACTACTTCTACCTCTCTATTTACCTATAGGCCTTAAGCTATTGCTTACTAGCTATACGAGTCTATATATTTCAAATATTATACTATTAGTATTAACAGAGATAAATAAGTAATTTTATAGGACTAAGATATCCTCTTTAAACTTATTACTTATAGAAGACTATAATACGCTGCCTTTATTATTAATATAGCTAGTATTATTATTAATATACCTACTAGTAGTACTCTCCCTCTAGTCTTACCTTAAATTTATCTACTTACTTTAATCTTAAAGTAGAGTATTAGGGATTCCTTACTAGTTAAAATAGCTTATAAGTAATAGTAAATTAGCCGCTAATAGTCTAATCTTATAAATATAATTAAATAATATCTACTATATAATAATAATTAAATTCTTCGCCTCCCTATCTTAATAGAGTTATTTACTATTATAATCTAGAAGACTTACCCTCTTATAATTACTCTCCTAAAAGCCCTAGAGGTACTTTTATATAGAAAAGCGCGGCCTTCTTTATAAGATATATATAGCTACTTAAATAATAGTAAGAGGTATAAACTAAAGTATTATAAGAAGCTTAATACTAATATTACCATTATTACTACTATTATTAACTCCTCCTAGCTTATTCTTAAAGAGTATTAGAATATCTTTACTACTTATTAGTCTAATTATAATAATATCCCGCTATTTAACTAGATTTAGGGCCTTATCTTTACTCCGCGTTATTATAAAAATCGATTTATATAGATACTACGAAAAGTATAATATAAGTAACCGTAGGTTCCTACTCTCTATACTACTTGTTTACCTATCTTACCTAGTCCTCTAAGCCCTAATAAGAAAGCTAGTATTATTTATATTATTAAGTATAAGAGCCTATTTCCCTTTCTTTTTATTATATAACTAGTTATATACTAGCTAGAAGATATTAGCTATTAGATTCTATTATCTAGAGATCTTAATATAATTTACTATATCTTGAAAGCTCTACTTAAACTAGGTAGTATTACTTATATACGCCTAGAATACTTATATTTCTAGCGAGTAATCTTAAGTTTAATAAGTATATTTAATAGTAAGTTATAATTTACTTTATAGCGGTTAATAATAAGTATTTACTAAAGGGATTCTACTTACCTAACGCCGCCTAGGCTAATAAGCGCGGTTTAGGATCCTAAGATAGCGTATTTCTAGTAAATCTAATTAAGTATTACTTACTCGACGAAGTCTATATCGCGATTAAAGGGTATAATAATTAACGGGTTTAGTAGAGTCTCTAGTTATTCTACGAGTTAGGATATTATTAGTATAAGGCTAGCTTAGACCTTTATAACTTACTATAAGAGGTATAGAGATAAAACTAAGTATTAACTAAACTATAGATTATTTTAGCTTAGAAACTAGAGTTAGCCTCGCTAAAAGATATTATAAACGCTATTATAGTAGAGAATTTATGATAAAGTAGTAGTAGTCGCTATATATATTAATATTATTAGTAATTCTTTAGCTATAATAACTTATAACCTCCTATTAATTAGATTAATTAATACTTCTAGGACCTTAGCCTTAGTATATAATTAGATTTTTATTTACGCCTACTTCTATTATTAATAAATATAAATAGTTAATCCTCTTAATATTACTATAAGTACTATTAGTATTATTATACTAGCCTTATATAGTATATAACTACTTCTAAAAGATTTATAATAGCTTAAAGACATATCTAAAACTATTAAGTATCTAATTAATAATATCTACTTGATTTATATAATACTTAAATTACTTTAAGGAGTAGAGGATAGAGATTAGAAGTTACTTAGCTAAAGTATATTAGATTGATTAAAGGTAATAATTAGTAGCTATATATAAGCCTATAACCTCTTTAGGGTTAATCTATAAAAGTAGACTAGGTACTCTAAAGATAGGAAGCTAATATAAGTAGACTAAGTAAATATAGGATTCTTTAAGAAAGACTAAGTTAAAGCTATATTAGACTAGCTTTAAAGTTATAAGCTAGCTATTAATCTTATTATTAGTATTATAACCTTATAAGTAGTTCTAGTTCTACGTATATAAATATAAAACTAACCTTCTTATAAGTATAGTTCTATCTATAATAGTTATATTATAAAGGAGATAAAGAAAGTAATATCTATAAAATAGGATAAGGTTAATAGTACTATTACTATAGTAGATTAGTACCTAGTAGTAGTAGAGAATAAGCTTAAAGAGCTAAACCTTAGTAGTAATAATAATAACGCGGCTAGATCTAGTTAAGGTAAAGATAAGGTATTATAATAACTTAAGGAGGAAGTTAAAGGGGTAAAAGCGTTATAAAAGCTACTAAATAAGCTATTATTAAAGTTATAGGAAGAAGTAATTATAAAGGTCGCGGGGAACTAGACTAATTTAATTACTATAACCTTTAATCCTTAGAACTTAGGCTTTTAAGCTAGGAATATTAATGGCGGGGTTAATAGAATAAATTTTAGAGGGATATAATATATAATATTATAATATTATAAAGGCTAACTAATCTTTTTCTTAATTAAAATAGTAACGTCTTTTAAGCTTTAAGGCTAAAGATTCTTAAGAGATTATTAAGTTATATAACCTATATTATATAAGGTATCCTTTTATTAATAAAGATATTTATACTTATAATACTTACTCCTTAGAATCTTACTAAATATAAGATTTATAATAATTCTTCCTACTAAAATAACTAATACCGTAGGTTATAATAGCTATTATATATTAAATATTTATTATTAGGCTCTACTATACTAAGATTATATAAAGTATAGTATTCTTCTAGAAGTTTCTATATATAGTTATAGGTCTACTACTGCTTTATAAGCTATACTTTAAGCCGCGCTTTATATTCCTATTCTATCCCTATATTATAATAAGCTAGTACTTTATAAGCGACTATACTAATAAAGCCCTTATAGAGGCTTCCTTACTAGGAGAGCCTAAAATATATAATATTATATTAAAATATAGTAGAGTACTACTATCTACCCTTTTTTACTATACGTATAGGCGGCGCTTAAGAGAAGAGAAGGCTGAAGGCTAGTAGTATTTTACTCTATTAGAGGAGAAAGCCCTTAAAAAGTATTTAAAATCAATAGCTAATCTTAGGAATCCTATATAAATTAAGTACCTACTTGCCTTCGCTATTAATATTACCTACTAGCGTTTAATAAATAAAGTAATTAAGCCTCTAGGTAAGAACTAGCCTTAGGGCTTCTAAAGGCGTTATCTAGTACTTAAATTATAATAAGTAAAGGTAATAGCCTAGGAATACTAAAAGAATAATATTTATAATAAGATAATATATTAATTTAAGGTAATTAAGGAGGTATTATAAGATCTAGCTATCCTCCTAGAAAATATCTATAATATAGATAAGACTAGAGTTATACTATATATATTAGACTTAATCTAGGTCCTTATAAGTAAGGATAATCTATAAGACTATAAAGGCGTAGGTATTAAGCGTATAATAGTTACTACTATTAAGTATATAAGTATAAATAGTAGGTCTTTACTACTAATAATTATCTAGCTAGCTACTACCTATTAAAGTAACTAAACTATATTTCCTACCCCTAGATAGTACTATACCTACTCTAAATCTAGGTACACCGACTTAAAGATTAGCTTAGAGTGGCTGAAGCGCGTATTTAATCTCTAAATAAGAGAATAAGCTAATTAGAAGTTATAGGTACTAATCTATAATAGCTTTAGGATATATAAGACTCTTAAAGCCTTAGAATTTTATTTTAAAAATAATATTATCTTATACTACCTCCCCTCTTATACCTCTTATAAGCTCTAGCCCTATAACGTCGTAGTATTTACACGGTTAAAAGAAACCTATTATAATAAAGCTAATAAGCTACTTTAAGGAGGTACGAATATAGTTAGTAAGTAATATTTTACCTCTTTATATAGCCTTATAAGGGAGAAGGCGTTTACAAAGAGAAATATAATAGCTATATAAGCGGCCTATAATTTATTTCTAGATAACCCTAATAGAGTCCTTAAAAAGATACTAAAGCCCCCTACTTAATTAACTATTCTAAGGGCTAATAAAATATAGGTAGGTTCTAGTTATAAAGATAAAGTACTATAAACGCCTATTACGCTAGTATTAATAAAGGGTCTTATATTACTATATAATCTAATTAAATAGGATACTCTTACGCTTAATAAGAAGAGTATACCGCGTATATAAAGGTATATATAGAAGCTTACTAACTCTACCTAGATATTCCTTACTAATAGTACCCTCCTTAATAATTAAGTTTAAATATTAACTAGAATAAATAATAAAGCTAAGGTTCGCCGATTAACTAGGGTAGTTATACTTAGGAAGGCGAAGGTAATAAGCTTTAAGGATATTAAGGTAGTATAAGTAGCGCGTACTATAAAGGAGCTTATTAAGGGTAAGGGGAAATATAGTTAGAAGTATAAGAGTACTACGCTAGAGGTAGATAAGCTAGAGATAGAGGTAGAAGTAGTACTACAAGTAGTATATACTATAAAAGAGGTTATAACAGGTAAGAGGAAATATAGCTAGAAGCGTAAGAGTACTATATAAGAGGTAAATAAGCTAGAACTAGAGCTAGAGTAAGAAGTAGTATAGATAATTAAAGCGTTAGTACTATAGAGAGTACTAGTAGCACGTATATATTAAAGCGTAGATCGCGGGGAACTAGATTACTAAGAGAAGAATAGAATTTAAGGTAGGTTTCTTAAGGTAGGTATATATAGGTCTCGCGACTAATTATTATTAGTTATTATAATATTAGCGTAAATAAAAGGGATAAATTACCGCTTAGTAGGGGTTTAGTAGTATAATTATAACTATTTTTAATGCTACTAATTATATAGAATCTCTATAACTCTATTTTCCTTTAGATATTATTACTTAAGCCGCCTTTTATACTAGTATATACGGGGTCCTAATAGTTCTATACCTACTAAAGGGTTATACCTAAGTAAACATTATCCTATATTAGTATCACTATTTATTAGGTAGTTTAAAAAGAGTAGTAAAGTTAATATACTAGACTATAATACTTAATAGAGGTAGTATTAATATACTATTATATAAATAGCTTTATAACTTAAAATATCTTTATTAGGACTACTATTTACGCTACCTAACTTTATTAAGACTAACCTTAAATAGATAATATAATCTTAAGAGGCTATCCTTTATCTACTTAGTAATTCTAGTATATCTTTACGGGCCGGAAAGATATGGGATTTCAGTATGGGATCGAGGCGATTTTCGGACTGGGATGGGATATCCCACGGGATATCCCAGTGGCAAATCGCGAACTAGGCCTAATTAGGTAATATTTTTTTATAGGCTAAAAATTTAGCCTAAACCCTATCTAATACTAAAAAAAACTTTATAAAAAACTTTAAAACTCGCTAAGATATAAAGCTCTAAAATTAACGTAATAAATGCGTTAGCTTGTACGGTAATTAAATCCTATATCTTTCCGGCGAGTATATATCTTATAAGGGGAATAGTCTAAGGCCTTAATAAATAGCTAAGAGAGGTTAGCCTACTTCCCCTTTAACTATAAGTACCTCCGTTCCTTACGCTTATAGTAGTTATAAGTCTCTAGCGCTATCTTTAGGTTCTATTTATTAATAGGGTAAAATATATAAAAGAAGTACTAGGGCGTACCTTATATAAGACGGGATAATAATATAGATATACTCCGCTATAGTTTATATAATAAGAAGGGTAATAGTTTTTAATAGCTATTTATATCTTATCTTATAAGCTATTTAGAACGTAGTATAGCTAGCTAGTATATTATTAGTAGTTATAAAGCTACTAATACCTCGCGAATTATACTAACGCCTTTTATATAAAACCTAATTACGTGTATACTTAAAGGGTTTACCTTGTTACTAAGTATTACTAAGCTAGATATAGTACAAGGTAAAACTAGACTTCTCTACCTATATTCTAGGAAGTACAGGGCGGCCTAAAAACGTCGATCTAAGATATTAAACCGCGTGGTAATCCTATATATATTTACACGCTATAACGTTATAAGGATATTAACGATCTCCTATATATTAATAAGGGGCTTAAGAGCTTAGATAAACCCCTCTATAAGTATTAGGGGTAGTAGAAGTATATTAGTAAGGCTATAATAGAGGAAGTCTATTATATTATAAAAGGATACTCTTTATAAATTAAGTATAAAGATAATAATATAAATATAATTTTTAAATTAAAAGTATTTAAGGTAATTAAGAGTAGTTATATAATATAACTAATCAAAAATAATAGGAGATACTATAATATATATAGATTTTAAGATACTTAAAGTCAAAGTACCTATTAGTTTTTCCGGCACGCAGGGTTTTCTAGTACGCAGGGATAGACGTTAATTTAATCTATGTAAGCGAGCCAAGCCGATCCTGTGGCTTGTAAGCCTGTGACTGGGCTCTTCTTATGAGTGCAAGGCGCTGACTGAATCTGACAGCGAAGCCCTGCGACTTTCTAGCGCAGCGAGGACGGCCACTCCCCACCGCCGCAGAGCGTCTAGGAATCCATCTACCACCAGCATGCGACACCTGGATATGTGCGACGAGCTGCAGGCAGCATATGATAGACCGTATTGACGATCTCCCTACGGCTGACTGCGGCCACATTCTTGAGCCCGCCACCGTGTCCCCTTTACGATAGCGTGCTACTACTCTGTAGATAAATCCACCCTTGCTATCTAAAGATAATCTAATCTTTTACCGGCTTATAAGTTATCGTATAGTAAATACTAATCTATATAATAAATAAATAAAATTAAACTTTAATAAGTATTAAAAGTTTTAACGCTATATAAGGAAGCTATTAAGAGGAGAAATTATTATAGAACTTAAATCTTAATATTATAATTATTTATAAATAAGATCTTATACTTAATAATTTATCTATTTAATAGTTAAATAACTCTATAGTAGTATAATTAAATAGTAAGACTAGAGTCGCCGCTATTTATTCCCTAAGCCTAGAATTAAAAGGTCTAGATCTTAAATAATCCTAGCGCCCGTAAAGCTCCCTCTTATAGTTAAAGTATCTAAAATATTTTACTTAATATTCTAAACTTCTCTATAAGTATTAATAAGTCTAGTTATAACTCTACTATTAATATCTACTTTAGTATTCTTAATTTCCTACTTAATCCTATTATTAATATTCTTAGTTTTTAAGAGCGCTTCCTTATAAGTCTTTTAAAAGACTTTAATAGAGGCCCTCTATTCCTTTATCTCTTTAAGTAGCTATTCTAGATTCCGCTTTAACTCTTTATTAACCTCGTCCTAAATACTAACTAAGAGCTATTTTAAGGAGCTCTCTATTACTACTAAGTTATAATTTACTCGAGCTTTCTCTTTATTAAGGCATAATTTATTGCTCTTAAGTATAGAATCTTTTACCTCTTTTATTAGGAATCCTTGACGGGTTATTATAAGCCTACCTAGAGTAATTAGTAAGATAAAGCTTAATAATATACTATTACCGTAGACTTATACTAAGGAGGTACCTAGTACTATAATAAGTATACTCTTATAATTATTAAGCCGCCCTTTAAAGATATTAATTATCCCCTACTTAAATATACTAACTCTTACTTAATTAGTCTACTTAGCCTAGAACACTTAGTATTAGTTAGCGTATCTCATCTAATAATTAAGACTCTTTTAGAATATAGAGTAGGCTAAGTTATAGTTCTTTATAACGCTTTTAATATTATTAATTAAGAGTACTTAAGAGTCTTTACTTTCTAATTCTATACGTAGTTTCTAAAGTACTAGCTCGACTACTTAAAGATCTAATCTAATATTTCCTAGGGTAGTAGGAATATCCTTAATATCGCTAATTATAGTATAAAGGAACTTAATACTCCTAATAGTAGCGGTGGTAATACCTACTACCGAAGTAGTAATACTAACTAGGTTAATTATTTTTAAATTAAGGTTTCTAGGCCGGAATACTCGCCGGAAAGATATAGGATTTAATTACCGTACAAGCTAACGCATTTATTACGTTAACTTTAGAGCTTTATATCTTAGCGAACTTTTAAGTTTTTTATAAACTTTTTTTTAGCGTTAAATAGGGTTTAAGCTAAATTTTTAGCCTATAGAAAAATATTACCTAATTAGGCCTAGTTCACGATTTGCCACTGGGATATCCCGTAGGATATCCTATCCCAGGCCGAAAATCGCCTCGATCCCATACCGAAATCCCATATCTTTCCGGCCCGTAGGCCGGAAACGTATATAGACGAAGACTTAGGCTACTATTATAGTAAATACGGCGGCGTTAACCCTTTTAAATGCGTTAGTAACTAATAGCCTTATTAAATGCGTTAGTAATCGGCAGCCTTACGCTATAGTTAGGTAGGGAACTTAGCTACCGCCTTTAGCCTAGCTTAAGCTTATAATATGCCTCGTAAGAGATATAGATATCTAGTAGTCGCCTTGACTTTATAATAAAAGTATCCTAAGTCTATATTATAAAAGAAGTTTATATTAAAGGATTAAATTTCCGCTATCGCGAATCTAATAGATGAAATAAGGACTAATATTAAGGGCTCTACTACCCTACTAGTATATTAGCCGCACGTCCGTAATAAACGGCGGCATCGTAGTTATAAGTATACTATGAAATATAGTTATTAATACTCGTGAATATTACTATACTAGACTTATATATAGTCTTTAGAGGCCTAAGGCAGAAGGCTAAATCTATATCTAGCGAGTCGCCCTCTAAAACCCTCTTCTACCGTTCCTTTTTAACGCGATCGCGACTTCGTTTACCGCGGCGACCTCCTCTCGCGAGTCGATAAACGATACTTATATAACAGAGTTTTTATAAAGTTTATCCGCACCCTACTAAAACTAACATCGTGATTTATCCCTATTCTATTTAATACTATAACTACTTAATAAAAATACTTTAAACTTTTAAATCCTATTATATAAATAGTCTAGTCTTATTAGTTAGCTATAAAACTTATTATTACTATACGCTACTTAATAGCGTCCTATTTATAATACTAGTCTCTTATACTATTACCTAACCTTTACTATATCTAAACTCGCCTATTCTTTCTTATATACTTTAATTATTAGTTATTTAATTATTAGCTAGAAGGGTCTCTTTAAGATATACCGCTTTAAATAGTACTAATAGGGCTCTATCTAATTAAGGTCTAGTAAGTTACTAGGCTAAGGAAGGACTATTAATGTAGGAATATTAAGAAGGTCCCTCTATTACTATATATTATACGTAGGAGTACTATCTTATATTAGGAAATACTTACTATACTTCTTAATAACCTCCTTATAAAATGGGATTAATAGCGGTAATAGGATATACGTCTAGTAGTAATACTAATCTATCCCTCCTTTAGTATTTTTATTATATTTAAGTAGGACGCTACTAGGCTTTAGTATACGCTTAAGATATTAACTCTTAGGCTTCTTAGCCTATTCTATAAGGAATTATTCCTTTATAACCTATTATTAAATATAGTAGTTAATATTCTAGTTATCTAGGTCTACTTAATAGGTAGCCTTCTCCTTTAGAGTCTCCTTCCTAAATATATAGTAGGGACTAAGTATTTCGCTAGTATAATAGCCCTAAAATATTATTTCTATATAGCCTTAGTACCTTATATCTATATAATCTAGGTAGTAGGCCTTATCCTTTAATCTTATAACCTAAATTTACCCCCTTATTTCCCTAACTCAGACTAATATTTTATTAGAATATACTACTAAATACTCTTTACCTTCTAGCTTTTACGCCTATTTAATACTAAATTATAAGCGTTCCTACTTCTATTCTAGGCTTAGTAGAGGCTTATATTAAGGTGGGTATTATCTATATCTAGCCCTTTTAAAAGTATTATTAATAGCAGGGGTAGACGCTATAACCCCGATTTTACGTACGACTATAGCCTAGGGCTTATACTATTAGAACTAATTCTTAATAGGGGTTAATGTTCTCCTTCTCAGCCTCTCTAGCGCGTTTTAGGATATTTTAAATAGACTTCTTATTATAACTAAGGCGGGCTCCTAGTTAATAATTAGATAGGTTATTTACCTTCTTAAGAGCTATTAATATACCCCTTTTAGCCTTAAGAAGGTTAGATTTACCCTTAGTACGTCCTATTAATTATAAGGTATTTAAGAAAATTTAGTAGGGGAAACGCGATTTCGCGATTTCGGGATTTTATTAGCGTGCGGATAGATTAGATAAAAACTCTATTATAACTAGCCGGCCGCGTAGCGCTTATTAGCCTAGGCGGCGTAGAGAAGTCTTAGCTTGCTATCGAATATACCTACCGTACCTAAGAGCGGTTACTAGATATATAGGTTTTCTAGGTATACGCGAGTAATATAGCTTAATTTAAGGACGGCTATTAAGATATTATAGATATAGTAAAGATTAAAGGATAGGAAGATCTAAAGGCTAATATATTTAAACTAGTATATAACTAGCTTCGCGGGTATAAGGGAAAGTAGCTAATAATTCTTAATAACGTTAACGACGCTAATTTTCTTATTAACACTTAGGTAGTTATCTAAAGCTAGTTAGGTAACTCTAGCCGCTAAACTCTTTAATAGCTTCGAGATTATCTTCCTTAAAGCTAAAACGGGTTGATCCTTATTATAACGCGAAGTTAAGAGTTAGCCTTAAAACTTTTAGAATAGAATAACCTTATACTAATTAACCTAATAGATATATCTAATATAGTTAAGCTCTTAGATAAGAAGCTAGAACTAATAGGGTAAAGGAATAATAAGGATTATATAGAACTCGCGGTTATATTAGAGTTTATACCGCTTACTATTATCTAAGTAGCCTTATATATCTCTTAACTATTACCGTAATACTTAGTATAGTAATATATTAAAGAGTTCTAAAAGAGTAATTAAAAGAACTTAAGTCTCTTAAATTACGAGGGAGGAGAACTCTATAGGAATAGTAAGGCTAAGAACTCTATTATTATTACCTAGTAGATCTTATTTAAATATATCTATTAGACTTAGCTATTAGTAGCCGACTTAGCTATTAGTAGCCGACTTACTATCGCTAATAAGCTTCTTTAAATAATAGGGTATTCCTAAAGCCCTAGTTTAGAATTAAGCCGTAAGTGAATACGGTTATAGGAGTCTAGAAGAGGATGATAAGTATTAGAACAGGGAGGAAAAAGGGGATAAGGATAAGGAGGAGGATAAGGAGGAGGATAAGGAGGAGGAGGATAAAGATAGTGTATTAGGATATAGTAAGGATAATAGGTTTAAAGATAATATATAGATATTAAGGAACTACTTATTCCTCTCTATTAGTATAGATTAAACCTTTATAATATATACGCTCGTATAGCTAGCTATATAGAAATATTTAGAAGTCTATATATAACTTAAAGTATAGAAGTAGTATTATATTAAGATCCTTTCCGCTAAGTTCCCGACTAGAAAGTATAAGAATTAGATATACTACTAAGTACTCTTTCCTTATATAAAATTAGTAGTTATATAACGGCTAAAGGCGGAGGGGTTATTAAGAGAATAGGCTTTACTACTATATTATACGGCATGGTGCGCGTTAAGGAAAGGGAGTATAATTAAGACTATTAACCTATCTAAAATAGTGATAAAAGTAAGGAAGAAAATACTTAGTCTCGAGTATAAGTATAGATATAGTCGGCTTAGTATATAATCTAGGTAGCTAATAGGATAAGGCGGAAGAGCTATAGGTACAGGTAATAGAGATAAGGAAGAGGGTACTAGGTAAGGAGTATCCCTCTACGCTAACTAGTATAGCTAATCTAGCCTTAATATACTTAAAATAGGGACGCTAGAAAGAGGCTAAAGAGCTAGAGGTACGGGTAATAGAGATAAGGAAGAGGGTACTAGGTGAGGAGTATCCTAATACGCTAAATAGCATGGCTAATCTAGCCGCGACGTACTGGAATCAGGGACGCTAGAAGGAGGCTAAAGAGCTAGAGGTACGGGTAATAGAGATAAGGAAGAGGGTACTAGGCGAGGAGTACCCTAATACGCTAAGTAGTATAAATAACTTTATATTTACTTTAAAATATAAAGGCGAGGATAAAAAGGCTATAGTACTTATAGAAGAATATATTAGAAAGCTAAAGTAAGTCCTTAGCTAAGACTACCCGTTTATAAAGGAGTTGGAAGACACGCTTAGTATATAGTATATAGAGGGTTTACACCTAGGCTTATTAGGTAGAGATATTAATAGTACGGCGGCTAGGGAATAGTACGTAGTAAAGATGATTTCGCGACTATCTTAAGGTCTATATTAGCTTAGTATAGCTTATAGTAAAGGGAATGGAAGGGAACGAGTCAGTAATAATAAACGGCGGAAGAGGCCGCGCTAGGTATAAAGAGACTAGGCACGTGACTCCTTATAGATACTCCTAGAACCTTATAGCGATACGCTATAGTTATCTTTAAGAAGTATATTAAAAAGGGGATAGCTCTATATAATACTTAAAGAATATAGTATTAATCTATAAATTAATATACGCTAAGATACGCTAAATTATCGCCTTAAGGTGTAAGGCTATTACTACCCTTTCTTATACGGCGAGACTTCGGAATATATATTTAAAGCTTAGAGCTATATTCTTTCTTTATAGGACTACTATACTATAGTTCTAAAAACTGAAAATATATAACTAGTAGTAATTTAGCGGGGGGAACTACTAAAGTAGTAATCGACGGCGTTAATATAACGAGTGATAGTATAACTAATACTACGGTAATTTTTATTATAGATAGGTATACGGGAGGGGAAATAACTATAGAATAATAATATATAAACTATATCTTTATATACTTATAAGGGAGAGACTTTAATACTTTAAACCGTTAGTTCATCTCGTAATAGGGTACGTCTCTCGACGTAGGGACGGATATTAGTAAATCAATGCGATTATCTTTAGCTTAGCTGTCTTGAAAACTTAGCTGTCGAATCCGGGCTATAGTCTTAAAGGGATCCGACTAAGCCTAGTAACTCTAGATAAAGTCTTAAATATTCGCGAATAACTATATAGAGTCGACTAATACTAGAGAGCTTAAAGTAAAATCTAGACTTCCTTAATTAATTTCCGAATATCTTTTATATCCTTTCTATCTAAAAGCCCGACTTTCTTCTTTACCCTACTATTAGTCTAGTACTATAAGAGGTAATAGGAAATACTTACTAAGAGTTATAGTATATCCTTAAAGTAGTTATATTAATACTATAATTATCTTATTATAAAATACTAACTCTTTCTACTTTTCCTCGTCCTAATCTAATATTAAAGGGAAGAATCCCCTAGCTATATAATTAAAATAGGTAAGTAATAGATTACTTAAATAGATACTCTTTTTAACTAGCGCTTTTAATTAAAGAGGATACCTCTATACGTTAGCCTAAGTATTATTAGTAGGTACTATAGTAGCTAATTAAAATAGCATGCCTATTCTTAATATTTAACCTAATATATTAGTCTCTATACGTCTCGTTCTATAATATATAGTATAATAGCGATTCCTACGAATATAATAATCTAATTATTACGGTCTAACTTCCTTAGATTAGTCTAAATAAGCTTAAGGAGACGTTATTCTATCTTAATAATTATAGATTTAAGCTAATAGTCTAGCTAATTCTGAAGTATATAGGGCGCGGGAATAGATCTATAGAAAGGTAAGTATTTTATACCTAAGTAGTTAGGGCTATTAATTTCCTAGCCTTTTATAAGTAGTTAGTTAGTAGTCTATAATCTTAATATATAATATATAATTAGCGCCTAGATACTTATTAGTAATAAGGATTTATTAGGGAAAAACCTACCTTTTAATACTTTTATACTAGCTAGAATATTTATCTAAGGTAACTACTATTCTTAATAGCCTTTATTATATAGTAGTAGGAGAATCGGTTAATATATAAAGTAAGATCTATTTTAGATTCCTCTAAGCTATAAGCTATTATTTCTATCTATTACTAGCTAGTAGCTTCCTTCTAGAAGAGTTTAGTCTAGCTCTCTAAGGTTATAGCGAATTTATAATATATAATCTATATTATTAGCCCTCTAGTCTTATATATTAATATAGTAGATATTATAACTAGATTTAAAGCTAATATATTTTAAGTAAGCTTTAACTTATATAATAACTCCGCCCCTAGGATCTTAGTTAGGTACTAATTATTATAATTCTTAATAGTAGCTAATACTTTAAAAATACCCCTCTCTTATCTAAATAAATTCGTAGGTATAAGTAACTAGGTAAATAGGGAGTAGTTATATCCTTAAGATAATTCTTATACAGATTACTATTATTATACTAGATATAAAGTAAGCTCTAAGCGCCTACTTCCTAATCTATATATGTCTAATATTAACCTTTTTCTTCTAAGCCTAGTATTTAGTACACGCTTTCTCTATATTCTCTTCTCTTTAAACTATACCTAAAGCTAGTAGTAAGCGGCTAGGCTCTAAGACTATATTATATATAGGTGTAGCTCTAGTATTCTAAGTATATAGGTGTTACGACCCCTAGTCTCTAGAAGGTTAACAGGGATCTATAGTTAATCTCGTAGAGAGGAGTGTTAAGGAGAAGGTAAGTAGGCTTTATACTAAACTAGTCTAGTATAGAATTATATTTAGTATCTAGGAGATTAGTCTAATAGATAATATAAGTTAAATATAAAGCTCTTATCTAGAAGGGAAAGTATACTCTTTATATAAATATAGGAAATAGTATATTAGTTAGATTAATACTAATACTACTAATTCTTCCTATCTTAGTATATTAGTTAATAATCTACTAATTACTTCTTCTTTTAGTATATTAGTTAGTAATCTACTAATTACTTCTTCTTTTAATATATTAGTTAGTAATCTACTAATTATAATAAGAAGTACTTCGCCTAAGTATAATATAAGAACCGCCGGTTCTACTTATAATATTAGTATTATGGAATGGATTAGCGCATACTACGGAAGACTTCCGTACTTACCATGTCATTTCCTTAATAGAATCCTGAATAGAAAATCATCTATTCTACCTATAATTATTCTGCCTATGTTAATTAGTAGCAACACTATAGGTATTTATCTTTAAGGTACTAAATAATTACCTAGAAGTACTAACTACTATTTATAGTACTAACGCGATCTTTATAGCACTAATAATCCTCCTCTAAGTCCTCTAACCCCTCTAAGTCCTACACCTTTAATAACCGCTTCCGTAATTAAAAGCATCCCTCGTACTCTATAATAAGGGCCTTATTTTATACTAATCTAAATATAGAAGTAGTCTAAGATCAGAAGCCTTTAGTAAACACCCTTATACTACGGCCTTCTAAGTTATACGACTTATCTAACGCTCCTTCTAGTCCCTTCCTAGGAATAAAGCTCCTTCCCTCTTAAATTATCTAAATAGCTATACGAGTTATTTACTTATTTTACTTATCTTTTATTATAACTCCTATAATAATCGTGATAGCTATTAACGCTATTAACTTATAAGGTAGCTACTATTAAAGGCTCTAAGAATATAGCTACCTTAATCCTATTAGCTATCCCTATACCGCTAGATATTATTACTTAAGCCTACTCGATATCTAATTTCTTTAATACTAGGTATTAATACGGTTAGGTTATCTAGAAGGTAACCTATAGGGTTATATATTTTATTACCTTTAAGTATAAAAGACCTTTACCTCTCCCTTATAAACCTACTCTATTACGCGGTACTTAATTAGGATTCTAAGACTTAGATTAAGCTGAACGTACCTAGCTAAGTAACTAGGCTATTAACCTACCCCTCTTTGGGACGTCTATAAAAGCCTTTATTATTACTACTACCTAGCTATATAAGTTTACTAAGTCCCTATTAACGGGTACTACACCTACTTTAACCTCTCCTAGATTTAGCCTATTAGGGTAGTTAGGCCCGTTAGATTAGTCTAGCCCAGGCTCCTATTCGCTAATAACCTGAGGTATATTAGTTAAAGGAGAGATATACTATAATTCGTCGCAGCCTTCCGTAAATATAGCTGCCCCGTTCTTATAGGCACAGGCTAATTAAATGGCCGCTATTATTACTTAAGTAATAACCTTACTATAGAATTAGTAGTAAGCTAATGGTAATTAAGCGAATCTAGCGAATCTAGCGAATCTTAATTAAGGCCCTTATTCTACTTAGTTTCGTACTTAAGATATAGGCTACTTTAAACTAAAGCCTAATATACCCGCTATTAAGGTTAAGAATAGGTATAATATCTATTATAACGTCTATAGCTTTACTACTAGGTTACGAGTAAAGGCTACTATAATAATTTAACTCTAGATAAGGATTAAGATATAATCCTAATAGTATTAATAGCTAGTATAATATACTAGAGAAGAGGTTTTAAGACTCCCTAGGTAAGTCTCTAGGGTTACTTAAGTCTATTTATTATACTATTTAAGACGTTTATAATTAACGTAACCCCGTTAAATACGTAACTAATATTATAATTAATAGTCCTAACGCTAGTATTATAACTACTAAATTATTATAGGTACTCCTTACTTATAAATATATAGATGGCGAACTCCGTTACGACCTAAGTAAGCCTACGGCTACCTTAACTATTATAGGTCTAATTAATAAATTACGTTTATAGAAGGATATCTGGTTTAATATTTATATAAATAGCACGTCCTTTATATTAAGGACCTTAATAGCTATAATAGGATAATAGTTATAAGATAATAATAATAGGCCGATTAGCTAAACCGGTTAGTATTAGTCCTAAGTAGTTAATTAGCCACGAAACTAATTAGCTAGTAATACTCGCCCCTACTATTAGAATAATCTAGCTTATAATTCCAATTAGAATTAAAATCGTTAAGGTTAAGGTTAAGATACGCCTCGACTACCGCAGCTACTATAGCTACCTTAAGCCCCCTAAAGGCTTTAAATTATAGTAGGCCCTATAAACGGGTCAGGTTTTTAATAATAGGGGTAGAGTAGTAATAATTATAATAGCGGTAGACCTTAAAGGGCCTATTAGGCTACTACTAAGGAATCTATAGAAGACTTTAATAATAAATACGATTAATTAGCTAGTTAGTATAAGTATAATAACAAACTATCTACTAAAGGCTTCTACAATAATAATTATAACGAGACCTAAGATATTAACTTCCTTATATAACTAAGGGACGCTAATTATTTATATTCTAACTATAAAGCTACCTTCTTATCTAGGAATAAACTATTTAATTACCTTAGACTATAATACTAGCTAAAGGCTCCTAAGGTAATAGTAGTACTAAAGGCTTTACTAGACGACCCTTAGATTAATCTAAAGGAAATTATAAATAAGGACCTTAATAATATCCCTTAGACTAACTTTATCTATATTAACTTTAATATAATTCTAGATTAGAGTAAGCTACTAGGCTATAGCTTTTATAGATAGAAATACGCTATAATTAAAGTATCCTAGTCTAAATTAAGCTGGGAGTAGCCTAACGTCTACCTTAATAGTAGCTATACCATTATACTTATTAACTATACTTACCTTATAAAGCACCTCCCTAATATCTAACTTAGGAAGATACCTTTACCTATACTAGTCCGTAGCGTAGGAAATAGGATAGTTAAAACTTATAAGTACGCGTCTATTAAAATGTATATTTAGGGTAAGGTAGGAGACTCTCTAAGATAAGTATTAATAATAATAGAAGTTTATATTATTAATAACCTTAGGGCTAATATACTTACTAGTAATAATACCTTAATTCCCTAAGGTATTATTATTAACTTTAGTAGGAAAGTAATCTCTATTAGTTTATATAAAGGCCTTATAGCCCTAATTAAAGTTTATACTTATGCGTTACTATATTTAAGGCGTACTATTAAGGCTAAGTTAACTATTATAATCCTACCACGTTCTATAATTTAAGCTCTAGTAGTATATAAGGGTAATATACCTAATAATTATAATTACCTTTTTAAGCTAGATTATCTATAAGATCTTAGTCCTAATAGAAGTATCTATATATATATTATTAATTCTAATATATTATTTATATAGGTCTATAACGCTTTACTAGTTACTATACGACTACCTTATAAGACTTAGCTTAGATCCATTACTAAATATAAATAGGATAGAGCCTATCTAGTTACCCTAATATATGCTCCGTAAGCCGTTAGAAATACCTAATTATAGAAGTTACAAGTCGCTAAAGGCCTTATAGCTATAATTATAGCTCTTATACCATATATTATATCTAATATAGTTACCCTACCTTAGACTAATCTAAATAAGGGCCTTAATTTATATAGAAGCCTACTATAATTATCTATTAACCTAGTATTAGAGCACGTTATACTAAGCGGTATAACTATCTATAGTACCCCTAATATACCCTCTTAGATTACTAAGGTTATTAATGCGTTTCCTAAGATATAGATAGACTAGGGTACTATAGTTATAGTTCCTAAGGCTAAATAGATACTAATTACTTTAAAGCCTAATATAGCCCCTAAGCCCTCGAGGGTTTACCTAGTAAGTTATAGGGATAAGTAAATAATTAATAAGACTTTTAATAAGCTATATTCTTAAGGGAAAATATAGTAGTTAAATTAACCTACCCTATTTAGTTATCTAGTCTTTATAATATAGCGAGAAGTTAATAGTAAGAAGAAAGGCCGCGTTATTATTAATATACAAGGCCTTAACGTAATTATATAATTAGATAGTTATCCTATTCTATTATAAAGTAAAATTATATTAGCTATAATAGGGTTACCCTTTATCTCTATTATAGACGGTACGGGGTATTTCTATTAATTTAGTATTAGAGAGGCTGATTACTATAAGCTTATAGTTATTTCTTACTAAGGCTAGGAGTAATATAATATTATACTAATAGGCTATAAGGGATTACCCCCGTATATATAATAGTAGATAGATAAGATACTTTAACCGTATAGAGACTTTACCTAGGCCTACGTAGATAATATTATAGGCTTCTTTAAAAGCCTACTAGAATATCTAATATATCTTTAAAGGCTATTTATATTATTTTAAGAGCGCCGCTTAAGCCTAAGTTTAAAGAAAATCTTCCTTAGCTACTTATTAATTAATCTACTTAGCTAATATATTAACGCTCTTAGGCTTTCTACCTTAGAAGAAAAGTTAAGGGCTATTACTACCTTATACTTCCTAGATTCTCTTAGAGATTTAGAAATCTTCTTAGGCTTTACTAGATAGCTTGGGTCATCTATCCCTAGGTACGCCTAACGGGCGAACCCTTTATAGAAGCGTAAAATAGACCTTATAACCCTACTTACTACGTTAAATATAAAAGGATATACTAGAAAGACTAAGGCTACTAAAGTATTCTACTAGCCTATTATAAAAGAACTCTAAGCTTTTCGTAACTTAAAGGAAGCCTTTAGGAAAGCCCGCTTTCTAATATATTTTAATAAAATAAGGTTCTTATTTATTAACCTAGACGCCTTTAAAGCCTAGGGGTTTACTATAATAATATATTACGTAAAGGGTAATCTAGACGGCTTAAAGCCTTTTATAAGAATTGATATCTAGCTAATTATATTCCTTAATAAGATGCTTAATCCCGTTAAATAGAACTACTAGCTTATAGAGCTCGAGGTAGTAGGTATTATATAGGTTATTTAAAAGACTAGATATCTTATTAAATCCTCTTATAGGCCTCTAATAATTATCTATATAGACTACTTTATAGTAGTACTAATATCTAAGTAAACTAGCCTTAGTTTATTATTAACTAATAAACTTAATCTTTATCTTATTAGGGTATCCTAGTACCTATTATAGTTTAACCTCCTTATAAAGTATAAGCTAGGTAAGACTAACGTCGTCCTAAACGTACTATTACACCTTAAGAGAGATACTACCTTACTAGTTATAATAGCCGGTATATTAGATATATTATATACTAAAGCCTTTTATAATATAGACTACCGCCCCTTATATTAATCTAAGGTACCGTCGTTCTACGTTATACTAGTTAAAATATTATAAATATTTAAAACACGCTTACTATAAGCCTATTAGGATAACTAGTAATAGAATAAGATCCTTAAGGTACTTAGAATAACTAGCTAAGCTCCTAAAGCCTCTTATATATCCCTAAGATTTAAACTCCGGGATAATCTAATCTATTATACTAACTTTAATAATAGTCGGGAGTAACTATATATCCTAAATATAATAGAGAAGGAAGTATTCTACCTAGCCTATAATAAATAATACTATAGTAGCTTTTATAGGACCTATAAATATATAACTAGCTCCCTTTGCCTTTAACGTCTTACTTCTTATCTTTAAGTATATATTAAGTATTACCCTAGTTATTAAGTTAATTAAATAAAATATTATAAACCCTATAGTAGTATATAGCCTATTAATAGGCCTGGAATCCCGTTTTATATAATTATAATTAACTTTATTCTCGCTCTACCTCTAATATAGGAGAATGGCTTTAATAGTTTACTTACTATAATAGATAAATTCTCTAAGCGCGTTCTACTAATTATAGGGTAGATAATATAGGACGCTACTTAATAGGCTAATGTAGTCCTTACTAGCCTAATAGGTTATAATTAGGGAACCCCGTATACTATTATTAGTAATAGAGATCTAAAATTTATATTTAAATTCTAGAAAGCCCTCTTTTATAGGCTGGGCTACTAATTACTTACATCTACTTCCTATTACGCTTAGACTAATAGCTAATTAGAATAAATAAATTAGATAGTTAAAATTACTTTACGCTTCTATATCTTATAGTACCCTTATATTAATAGCGTTAACTAGTCTTCTATTATCCTATATCTCTAGGGCTATCTAAATAATTTAACTAACGCCTTTATAAGCCTAGCCCTAAATGATATTATCTATAGCTTTAAGGTACGGGATACCCTTAACCTACTATCTTCTAATATAAATATACCTACTAAAGACTTTAGTAGGCTATAATAGCTCTAAAGAGAATAGGCTAAAGAGTCTATTATATTTACTAATATCTTTACTAAGGCTAGGTATAATTATAAATATCAGCCTCTTAATACCTCTAAGGGTAATAGGCTATACCTACGCCTAAACTATATTACTCCATTCTAGGCCTTACTAACCCTAAGCTTTATTAGTAGTAAATAGGACTATTTAAGGTCCTTAATTATATTAGTCCTCTGGCCTATAAACTCTAACTACCCCTTATAATATAGATACACCCCGTTATATCTATTACTTAGCTTAAACTATACCCTGGTTTAGATCTATATAGACGATTATAGTATAACGATCCGTCCCCTATTTATAATAATACTATAGAGGATAAGTATAAGTTAGAAGCCATAGTTAGTAGGCGTATTATAGGTAGAAAGAAGGTTTAGTACCTTATTAAATAAAAGGATTATAGCCCTTAGTATAATATCTAATATAATATTTTAGACCTTTAGAATATAATATAGCTTATTAACGAGTTTAATAAGCGGACTTATAGTTAATTAAGGTTATTAAAGAAAAGGTAATAATATATAGCGAGGGCGCTACTTTATTTTCTTTTAGTAGGCATTTATTATGGAATAGATTAGCGTATACTATGGAAGACTTCCGTAGTTACTATATCATTTCCTTAATAGAATCCTGAATAGAAAATCAACCATTCTACCTATAATTATTCTACCCATGTTAATTAGGTTCCCTCTTATTAGTTTTTATCCTAAAAACTTCTATAATTATACTACTTATTAAGTCTAAATTAAAGTCTACTTTTCTCTATTATTAGGTAGTAGAAACTATTATTAAAACTAGTTTACTAGTAATAAGAGTATATTTAAACTATAAACGCGCTAGTTAGGCTAATAAGTATAAGGTTAAGGTCTTATTAGGTCGCTATATAGAATATACTTAGAAAGGTTTAATAGACTATAACCTCTTACCCTTCTCCCCTACTAAATAGACTAGAATTTAGAATTAGTAAAATTAAAAGGCTACTAAGGCTAAAGAAGTACTAGCTAAATTTAACTAGCTATAAAGAGAGGTAGAGGTACTTAAAAAGAAAGGAATTAAAATAGTAGAAGGAGAGCTTTAGAATATTAGGGAGGTTAAGTAGGAGGAGTAAGTAAGTACTCTTAATTCTAATAACTTCCTTTTTAATATATTATCTAAATAAATTAAGATTCCTAAGGACTTTAACTAGAGTAGTCTTATTACTACTAGTAGAACTACTATAGGAGATTCTAGTAGTTTATAAGGTTCTTAACTAGTTCCTAGGTATTTTCTAAGCTCTTATATCCCTTCTACTTTACTAGGTAACTCTAACCTTTTTATAATAAAATTCTTTTAGCCTTAAATTAATTTTCTTCTTTTATTCTAAAATAGAAGGTTTCTTATAAGGGTATATTAAGGTCCGCTTATTCTAATATAAAGATATAGAATACTAGGTAGATTTTAGTATTAAGTAGAAGTTATAACTTATAATTAATAGGTCCTTTTTCTCTAATAACTAAAAATAGTCTAACTTTAATATAATCTAGTTTCTTACTTAGTCTTATACTTTTTAGATTTTTTATAAGGAGGTATACTTTATCCCCCTTTTTAGCTAAGGGCTAATTTTTCTTTTCTTATTAGCTATTTCTTTTATAGATAAGTTTCTCTTATAGATTTTACCTTATATATCTTTATATAAGTACTTTATATCTAATATTAGTATTAAAGCTTTTTCTATATCTAGTCTTTATCTTAGATCTAGGAATAGGTTTATATATCTTCTATAGTTAATAAAGAAGGGTAATAGCTTTATAGTATTAGATCTTTTATTATTATATACTAATTATACTATTAGGAGTAGTAAAACTTAATTATTTTACTTTTTATTAATATAATATCTAAGATATATTTCTATAGTCTAATTTATATATTTAGTTTATCTATCTATTTATAAGTAATATATAGTTAATATTCTTAACTTAGTTCTAATAAAGGTAATTAAGGTCTTCTAATAATTTAAGGTAAAGAGCTTATCTCTATTAGAGGTTATTAATTCTAGTATACTATAATCTCTAATAAGTCTATTTAATAAAATAAATGTAAGCTAACTAATATTATAGGTTTCTTTATATAGGATTATAATAGTATACTTAGTAAGTTTATTAATAATTACTATAATAGAATTATACTTATTATTTATTACTAGGTTAATTAACTAAGGTAGTTTTATAATAAAGTCTATTATAATATCCTTTTATAATATATTAAGAACTTAGGTAAATTAAATTTATTTATATTTAGCGTATCTTATAGACTTATTTTACTAGTAATATATATATTCTCTAATATATATCTAACTAATACTCGTAAGTTAGGTATAGTATAAATCCTTTAAATAATTTCTAATATTTTAGAAACTTATAGATATCCTAGTAAAGGATTATTATAGTAATCCCTAATTACTTCCTTAACTACTTTTAATAGTAAGTATAGCTTCTACTTATATAATAATAGGTCTTAGTTAGGTTATTACTTCTTAAGCTTACTAGCTAAGGTATTTTTAATATATACTTTTTTTAAACCTAGAACTATATATATTATAACTTAAATAGTTATTACTAGATTTCTAGCTAGTACTAATAATCTATTATTTTCTTATTTTAAGATAGGTTATATTATAGTATCCTTTATTTATATATAATTAGATTATCTACTTAAAACGTCTACTTATCTATTATCTTTACCTAAGGTATACTAAATTTTAAATTCATACTATCTAAGGAGCTTAGACTATCTAACTTATTATTAATTTAACTCTTTAGTTATTATAAAAGTAACTAAGTTCTTATAATTAATAAAGATAGTAAGTTTAGAATAACTTTTAGTATATACTCTCTAGTATTATAATAAATAGATAATAGCTAAAAGCTCTTTATTATATATATTATAATTCTATTCTACTACTATTATTTTATATAAGTAGTATACTACTAGATACTATTTACTATTAAACTATTAATATAAGTAGGCTCCTATTATAAGGTCTAAAGTATTTATTTTAATATATACTAGCTCTCTATTTTAGAATATATAAAGTACTAGTAGATCTATATATACTTACTTTACTTTAGTAAATACTTTCTTTTAATTAGTATCCTATTAAAATCCTATATCCTTCTTTATAATTTCTATTAGTAGTAGGGCCTTCTTAGAATAGCCTTCTATAAAATATCTATTAAAGTTAGTAAATCCTAAGAATCCTTATATTAACTTAATATTATATAGTATAAGCTATTCCTATATAGCCTAAATCTTCTTAGGGCTTATATAAACTCCTTTAATTATTATTATAAACCCTAAGAATTTAATTAAATCCTTATAAAACTCGTACTTCTCTAGTTTTAAGAGGAGTCCTACTTATAATAGGTATATTAATATAGAGGATATATAGAGGATATATTCCTTAAGAGTCTTAGAGTATATTAATATATTATTAAGGTATATAATTACTATCTAATCTAAATAAGCTCGTATAATATTATTAACTAGTACCTAGTAGGTTACTAGTATATTAGTAAGACCAAATAGTATAACTAGGTACTTATAATATCTATATTAAGTCCTAAATACTATTTTCTATTTATTACCTTCTTTTATTTAAATTAAATTATATGCTCCTTTAAGATCTAACTTTATAAAGATCTTTACTTTAGCTAGCTAATTCTATAACTTACTAATATTAAGTAGTAGGTAATAATTTTTAATTATTATATTATTTAACTTTTAATAGTCTATATATAGTTATAGTAATCTATCTTTCTTTTTTATAAAGAGTATTAAATACCCTACTAGTAATTTAGATTTTTAAATAAATCCCTTTTTTAAGTTCTTATCTAAGTACCTACGTAGTACTAAGAGTTCCTTTTTAGATAATATATAAATAGGTCTAAATATTAATTCCTTCCCTAGTTTAAGTTTAATCTTATAATCTTAAGGTTAGTATTTAGGTAGAGCTTTTACTATTATCTCTTTTATAAAGAGGTATTTCTATCTTTAATACTCTTATAAGATATTAGGAGTACTATTAGTTACTTTAAGAACTCTAACTTATTAACCTTATAGACCTTTACTAGTATCTATTAAGCTAGATCCCTATTCTTTAAGGCTATCCTTATTTAAAATTAAGGTAATATATACTTTAACTATCTTTTAATTTAATTTCTTATCTACTATTATCCTCTATTAGTATATAGGGTAGAATCTAGTAATATTACTAGTTTACTTAAACTTAAGTACTTTTCTTCTCTAGTTAATTACTAGGTTATACTTCTTTAACTAAGGTATACCTAGAATAATATAATAAGCGATTATCCTAACTATATTAAAGATTATTTCCTTATAATAGCGCTGAATTATAAATAGTAGTTAGGTTATCTCCTTAGCTATACTTCCTATTAATAGGTTTAACCTATTAGCTATTTATAAGTTATATAGATCCTTTTTTCTTTATATTAGTAGGCCTACTAACTATACTAATACTTTAGAAATAAAGTTTCTAGATACTCTAGAATCTATTATTATTATAGTTCTCTAACTATTTATTTTAACTAGTATATTAATATCTATTATATATAACTATTATATATAACTATTATATTCTAGGGATTAGGATATTAATCTCCTTATACTTCCCTTTAATATAAGGGATTACTCTTTTCCTAAACTAGGGTGGAATCTAGTAATTCTCTTTTATTATATATATTTCTTATACTTATTATAAAAATATATATACTACTCTAATAAGTAATATTCTCTAGTATCCTTATTATACTTAAGATATTTATAGAGATTATTATACTACTTTTAATTATAGTTTAAGAACTACTTATAACTTCTCTTTATTACTAAGTACTAGTTATAGTTTAAGTTATTATAAGCTATCTAAACTTTTCTATATATATATATCTTAACTACCTTCCCTAAGTTTTCCTTTACTTAGTAATAGTAAGAATAATATTTATTAGTATAGGCTATCTAATATATTACTCAATATTATAGATATTATAAATTATTTTAAAATTCCTTTTATAAGAGTTTATCTAATACTTTTTCTTAGTAGAATTTTATTCTTTCTTTAAGTTTTATTTATAGATCTTTTAATATAGAGGTATAAGATTCTTTAAGGTATTTCTCCTTACCCTTCTTAGGTTTATAGCTAAGGTCCTCCTAGTCTAAATTATTATTTTCTTAGCCTTACTTAGGATTTTCCTTCTAAGCCTAACTACTATTATTATTATTATTAGAACCTAGTTCTTTTAGTTATTTATAAATTCACGTAAGTCTTCCTTTAATCTATCTAATATTTCTCTATTTTTTAGTAATCTCTTCGCGTAATTCCTTCTCTCTAATTTTAAGTTCTTTGATATTTTTATCTATTAGTTAATTAATAAGTTTAAGTAAGTCTTTTATAATTATATCTAGTTCTTTATTATTATATTCTACCTCTAGTTAATCCCTTAGAAATTTAATTATTTTAATTAGTACTCTTTTTAATATATTTAACTATAGTTATTTTACTATATTTTTTAACCTATAATCTTTAGTAATATAGCCTAGTTTATTATAGCTATAATATTTTATTACTTTTTTATCTCCTTACTACTTCTTATCCCTAAATTTATTTTTCTTTTAAGTAAAGTCTAATTTTATTAGTATAGGTCTATAAGGATTATACTATATATATCTCTTATTATAATATCCTTTAAAATAGATCCCTACTTATCTAAGTCTAGTAATACTACTATTATAATATAATTTTATTATAAGCTTATAGAGTTAGTTATTAATCCTTATTATAATCTTAATAAGTATATTTAGTATATTATATACTACTCTATCTTATATAAGTTCTTTCTTAATATTATCCTTTAATCCTCTTTAATATATTATTATTAATATATTATTATCCTAGTTAGTTTATATAAGGTATTATTAGAACTAAGTCAAATACTCTAATACTAATTTTTTCTAAGTTAAGTATTAAATAACTTATATAGCTATATTTTCTTTATTAGAAGGTCTAAATATTTATCTTATCTTAATATAAAAGTAAGTAAAGCTCTCTATCTATACTTTAATAGTAATATTATTACTATTATTAAGTCCTTCTATATATTATTTAAGATATAAAGTAGACTACCTCTAGGCCTATCCTCTTATATAAGTTATTATAAATAGTAGTTACTTACCTAACTTAATAGTATCCTAGTTAAAAGAGAAGTATAGCTATATCTATATTAACTACTCTTCTAACTTATCTTAGTTACTATAATATAGGTCTAGTTTAGTAATCTTAATACTATCCTTAGCTTTAGCTATTATTAACTATTATAAACCGCGTTTACTTAAGGTAGGGTTCCTTTCTCTTAAGGTACTTATCTTAAGGGTACTTAAAGTATTATAACCCCTAGTCTCTAGAAGGTTAATAGGGATCTATAGTTAATCTTATAAAGAGGAGTATTAAGGAGAAGGTAAGTAGGCTTTATACTAAACTAGTCTAGTATAGAATTATATTTAGTATCTAGGAGATTAGTCTAGTAGATAATATAAGTTTTATATAAAGCTCCTATCTAGAAGGGAAAGTATACTCTCTATATAAATATAGGAAATAGTATATTAGTTAGATTAATACTAATACTATTAGTTCTTCCTATCTTAGTATATTAGTTAGTAATCTACTAATTACTTCTTCTTTCAGTATATTAATTAGTAATCTACTAATTATAATAAGAAGTACTTCGCCTAAGTATAATATAAGAACCGCCGGTTCTACTTGTAATAATAGGCCGGAACCCGCCTATATTAGCGCGTTTGGAACGGTCTACTAGCTAGTTAAAGGATATAATAATACTATATCTAGTAGGTATATAAAATTATTAGCGTTATAAGTAAAGCTATAAGATATAGTAGGGAAGATAGTTCTACTTTCTTAATAGAAGCTATATAGAGATAAGATATTAATTAGCGACTAAAAGGTATCGTTATTAATACCGAAGGTAATATACTAAATTTAGATAGCTTATTCTATTAGTAAAGTACAGGTTAGGATCTTTAAGAAGATAAAGGGTTAGTCACTTAATTAAATCATCGTACTAGATGTCCTCTCTAAAATTACCAGAAGTACACGACTTTTAGCGTTAAATAAGCGAGTAAATCTCCACCAATCAGGCTTTGGTGGTGTCGGTAGATAAGACGGTCCTCTCGGGGCTGTTCCCTAGTGTGGGCTGGGTGACACGTCACCCTTAGCACAGCCTCAAGTACCCCTGTTGGTGCGATTTTCACCCTTACAAGGCGGCATGCACCCTATACTCTATTAGGGGTGATGTTGACGCAGATTCTCCCAGTCTTGGCGGCGCGAATCTACGCGCTAGCTGAGCGAGGCAATCAGGAAGCGACTTCCTGGACCCCCAGACCTGTGAGCTCCCAACACACCACCCCTGCCTCTAAAAGCGAGAGGAGAGTAAATAACGACACGCAGCTCTGGGCAGCTTCAACTCTGCTTGATCCAGATTGTTCGACGCAGGATACCACGCAACACTCGACATCCGAAGTACCTATGAGCACTCTCACACTGCCCATGGCGTCCCCCAGGTCCCTGAAGCGTACCTGCGACGCCGCTGGGTTGGAGGACCCTTCGCAAGAGTACTCTACAACGGCTGCACGACTGAAGCAAGCCTCATCCGTATTCAATGGGGCTGCTCCGGAGATGGCATTATGTCAACCTACTGGTGAAGCCCCACATCCCACCAGCTCCGCTCCTGTGAACACTCCCATACCTCACTCGGCAACCTCGAACTCCACGCCAAAACCTAGAGCCAAAAAGGCAAAGCTTACTTTCGAAGAGCAAGAAGTTCAGCGGATAGAAAAGGAATTTAAGGAGCGCCAGAAAGCGGACGAGAAAGCAAGGAAGGAAGAAGAGAAAGCCAAAAAGGAAGCCGAGAAGGAGTCTATCGAGCGTCAGAAAACACAGGAAAAGGCGAGGAAGGAGGAGGAGAAGAGGCTCAAGGACCTTGAGAAAGAGGAAAAGCGAAAAGCGAGGGAGGAGCAAGCTAGGATCAAGATGGAGGAAAAGAAGCAGAAGGAAGAGGAGAGTAACAAGAAGGCCAGAGTATATACGCCTTGAGCCTTGCAATGATAATATCGATCACGCTTACACACTAGCAGAACCAATTACGTATGGACAAATTCTTCGCCCCCAACTCCATGCCTAACGGCATATCCTCCGGATCGCCTGCCCGAGATACTCATAGTCCTCTTAGTAGCAGGCGGAGTTCAATCAGCGAGGTGCAGGCCATGGAAGGACATCACCGAAGTCGATCAGTCTCAATCACACCGTCAAAACCACGGAAATCGGACTACGAACAGAACTTTCAGGAATTCCCAACAAAACCAAACACGGTCATTGCTTCCCACAATCGGTTTTCGCGGGACGACAGGGGCATAGCGTTTGCTCAGGACAGTATTGACAAGAACCTACAGAACAAAGAAGAGGCATGTGAGGGTTCAAGAGAGCAACGTTTAGGGTGCTACTTTGCCGATCTATTACACATGCCTACCCGCAGTAGAGATCGACGGCGACGCCAACTATTTGCGGTGAAGGACATTATGGCAGCTATTGATGGTACCAACTCCAACCCCATTGACCTGACGGACTCGCAATTACAGCGAGCCGCTCAGAAGCCTTTAGATCTACTCAAGTTAGTACCCATGAAGTATTTGAAGTTTGAAGAGGATGTCCGGCCACCCTACATTGGCACCTGCACCCGTTTCAAAGACATTAAGTCCCTCTCCAAGCTGGCTCGAAACCCGTTCGATCGCGGGCTCCCTAATATAGACTATGATTACGACTCAGAAGCTGAATGGGAGGAACCTGTCGAAGGGGAAGATCTTGATTCCGAAGGGGAAGAGGAGCCGGACGACGACGATGGCGGTGACGAGATGGACGAATTTTTGGACGACGAGGAGGCAACCGAGGCGACTCGTTCGATCAAACGTCGCCCAATGCTGGGCGATCAAGAGCCGAAGTGCTCAGGGCTGTGCTGGGAAGGTTCTGAAGGGCCGGACTCCAACTATACGATTACAGGCCTTGACTGGCGTCTTTTCAAACTCGACATCTTATTGGGTAAAAAGAGCTCCTCTTCCCATAATCTGACTTTTGCTGATTATACAGAAAATCCCCGACTACCTATTGATCCATACTGCTCAACCTATTGGCAACCCGCAACCGTCTCCAATCATCAGACGACGCCGCACACCCAAGGCACTCTCATGGAGCCACCACGCCTACCCCTCCACCCAACAAATCGACAAAACACCGTCCTACCCTCCTCCACGCTCCCTGAAGTGCCCAAAACAGCCGACTCAGATTCGGCACTCCCAACGAGACCATCCAAACCGCAACGCCTGATTGCACCAGAGCTCATGGACGAGTTCAAAGCTGCGATTCAAGGGAGCGACCTCACCAAAATAGCCATTGTCGAGATTCTCAAAAAGCAGTATGTTGGCCCCCATCCACTGTAGGAGCCGACCACCAACATTGATTAACATGCGCGGCAGATTTGCGCAGCAGCCGAAAGATGCGATTAGAGCTACGCTGGACCTGGTGGCTGAACGGGTGGGTAGCAGGAATGTGGAGAAGAGATGGGTGTTGAGGAGTGGATTTTGATAGTTGCCTGTAGCATCTTTGGTCATGGCTCAGTGGCTATGTGGCCTTGTCGACATTTTCGTGTGTAATGGGCGTAGCATTGCTCGGAGCTTGCTAGGATGAGGGGAGGCTTGAAGGCTTTCAAAGCGGCATAGTATATTGGCTCTCCTTCGTAAGATTTTTCTCTTTTCATCAGATTCTCTTCCGAATCGAGACTGTTGGAGGAAGATTATGCACGTATAGCATATAGCATTTCCATAAAGATCAAACTTCTACAATATTCAGTCCCTTTAGCCTTCATCGAGTAACATCTATCAGCCTTTTGCTCTCCAATTGTTTCGCACGGACCTCATTGAGAGACGAGGAGTGTAAGTCATTCAATCTAGGATACAGATTCTTGGGATATGGATATGCTATTCTGATCTAAGACTTTTCGTTGGAGGGGTCTTGGATTATGTATGGGGTTCACGGCGTGGTCGATAGGTGGGTAGAGGTGGATGCGTTTCGATGGAGGATGGGGGATGGGGGATGGGGGATGGGGGATGGGGGATGGGGGATGCGCGGCTATGATGGTTGGTTTGGTGTACTAGGTAGTATCTTGTGAGTGATGAGTGGTGTTAGCATTGTTATAAGGTGGGAGAGAGATGGGAGGGGATGGGAGATGGGATGGGAGATGGGATGGGAGATGGGATGGGAGATGGGATGGGAGATGGGATGGGAGATGGGATGGGAGATGGGATGGGATGGGATGGGGAGGGTTGGTTGGGGTGTTTAGGGATAGGGATAGGGATACGCTACTCTAAGTCTTTACAAGATTTGTCACAGGGGGTCGTTATAACCATAGTATAGTAGTAAATCAAATGGGCTCGGTCGGGACCGAGGTTTGGGTTTGGGTCGTGTAAAATTGGTAGTAGGACGGGGGTGATGGTGATGGGGGTTGGTGGGGGGAAGCTGTTGGTAGAGCATACTTTCTAGGGAAATGTTTTTTATTATTGTGTAGTGTTGGGGATGGAGTTTTGGGTATTGAATGAGGTGAGTGCTACGATTACAGTCCTTCTGTTGAAGATTGTTTTGTATAGTCTTACTACATCGTAGCTTTGTCTATAGGGAATTGTGCCGAGGGCGTATAGGGCGTGTGTGATTTAGTAGGAATTCTGGTTGTCAAGTTTACGGGTCGTTTTGAGGGTATGGGGTTATGTTGAGGAGTCTTGTTAGTTGGTATTGTAAGAGCGTTGCGTTGTATTTATAGTGGACTGATGTAGTCACGGTTTTTCTGGTGGGGAGGGGGGTGTGACCGCCGGTCTGGGGAGGGAGCTGTCTGATGGTAGGATTTTTCGATGAAGCGAATGGCGCAGCATGATGTATCATTTTTCGAATGAAGATGGATAGGATTACGGCTAGCAGTCCTAGGATAGCCAGAGGTCTTGAAGACAGCCTGCTCTTTTGAGAAAGGGTGTTGCTAGATGAGATATGTCAATATCCATCACCAAAGGTAGCACGGCGTGGACTATCGAGGATTGTGATCACGTTTTTCTTGGGTTTAAGGGAGATGGAAGAGATGACAGTATGAATACGGCGAACTCTAAAGGTTCCACGCCTTTCTCGAAAGAATGCAAAATTGGCACACGCACGCCCCTGAGTATTCCCTTGGAGGTCATCCTTAACTCCTGGAGTTTTGATTCTTCATGGTCAACGGCGCCGTTGAAGAGGTCCACGGATCTTGTTCGTACCTGCTGGGGATTGATGTGCGGGGGTAATGGGTGGGGGCTGCTGTGCAGGGGATTGCTGTGCCGGGGGACTGATTTAATGGAGCCTGGTGGGTGGTCTGCTGATGCCCCCGTGAGTTAGGGGGCCTTTAGTAATTTGCTGTGCAGGTGTGGTATTTTGCAATTTGAGTGTGGCAGTCTTGCAAGATTTTCCAGAAATGTGTGATGTTTTGCAGTCTGCCGATTCCTGAAGGTATAAGGACACGTTAGGGATGGTAATATGAAACGGATGGAAAGACAGGGTTTTTGTTGCCTGCGATTTCGAGGATGCTCTGAAATTTGATGCTCTGTCTCTCAGGGATGAACTTCCTAATTCTGGACACGTGGTCGAAACTGCTGGTAAGGAACTCAATTCTGCTTGAATTGTTAGTCTAATAGGAAAGCCCACGTGCTTCGGAATCAACTCGGCTAGCATTCTCTTCAATGGAAGGTGCATTGTTGTAGACTTTTCGCAATGCTTCAGCCGTCTTACCCTGAGCCAATGATTCGGAGTCTCCCTAGCCGGAGCATGAAAACCTTCAGGGGTTTCCATTGCCCACACCCTTCTCCAGCTTCTTCAAGATAGACTCAAAGATAGGATCTTCCGGCCACCCCCTCGACTCGACTCTCATCGTCCTTGTCCAGTCACGAAGCAGCAGCAAGTATGTACCGGAATGCTTCCAAAGCCACTCTAAGTGGGCGAGCCTAGCGGCACTCCAAGTTTTCCTTTCGGTCATCATCCGTACATCCAATCCATCAGCGTCTATGAACACACTCTCCCATACCGGCCAAAGGTCAGCCGCTACGCAAACATTCTCCGCCAAACATTCCGTCGCAATCTCACAAAAGGACGGAGGGTCATGATAATCGTAAAGCCGCAGCGTGAGCTTTCGACCCCTGGGTGCAGGGAGGCGTTTACACTGCAGGAATACCCTCCTAAAATTGTGCAGATAGGCTTCAGCAGTGACGCTGAAGTTCTCGAGCGTAGGCGGATATGCGTCGGGTATCGAAAATTCGTCTCGGACAATGCAGATTACCGTGAGACTTGGGTAGCGGGCAAGTGCGGTGAACGCTTCTGTCCGTAGTTGCTTGCTGAGAAGGAGAATGGATTTTGAAATTGTATGAGAGAGATACCAGCATGGTTCACGGGTGTGATCACTATCCTCTTCAATCCAGGAGGGTATAACGCAGGCTGCCAATATCATGAATCGTATTTCGAGGGGAAGCGACAATAGTGCTGGAACCGGGGTAGTCCTGGATGTGTCTTGATCTTGGACATGGGGTTCGTCACCCGCAGACTTGGTAGCTTGGGGAGGTCGCGCCATAGTGTAGTGTATCGATGCGATCTATGAAAGAGCGGATCCAGGTCGATTCTAAAGACTCCGGCTTTGTCTCAGCACGCACAGCAGGGCGGAGTCGGGCTTGCTGAATGCAGTTGCTTCTGATGAAAGTTCTGTAAAAGAGTAGGGAGGTCCGATTGGGATGAACAGCCCCGACTGTAAGGGAAGAGCGTAACGGTGTAAGAGCTTGTAATCTAAAGGTGGAGGATCTTGAAATTGAATTATGAGAATCAAAGACTGATGTTCACCAGCCGACGTGTAGAATATCAATGAAGCAGAGCCCACAACGTGTGCACGAGTCTCTTGTCAAAGATACTGAAAGAATATGAGTCTTGTCCGGCGACTTGCAGTGTGACTTGTGAGACACAAGATACACTCAAGTATATGAAGCGGACACAGCGTTCCTAGCATTTGTCGCTCACAGTCGACACGAGGTGAGGAAATAGAACACTTAGCACGATGTTAGCGGTCATGGTGATATGAAGTGTAGCTGGATGGCACTAGAACGAACATGGCTTAGCACGCACCTCTGGGCTACTGAGGTGAGTTTGGAGCCCTTCTTTCAAACAATCACTGCCGTTGTTTCTTTTGATATCGAGATTCGTTTAGTCAGGATATAGTAGATTGTATCCTCGATGTTCCACATCGTATGATACCTAAACCGAGCTTTTCTATCTTCAAGATCTCAACATCTCCTGTTGAGTTCCTCATCTTTCACTGACACGCTACCCGATCTCACCATACACGCGTCCACGTGGCAATTCACAGCTCGAAGAAAGCTCCTTCACTTCGTCGCTGCATCTTTGCTGCTGTTGGGGCAGGCCTGCCACACTATGTCCCAAGAGTTTCTCACACAGCTTCTGAGGTCAGACAACCGTGTGTTATCGGATCCAGGCCAAAGTTGCTATGTTTGCCTCCAAGACTGTGACACTATCTCAGAGAAGAGTGGCATAGTTGAATGTCCGATCCGTCTCCCGTGTTCTCATATCATTGGCTCAGTTTGTATCGTCAAATGGCTGCGTACCAACAACACATGCCCGATTTGTCGCCACAGCTTCTTCCCTGCTCAACCACGGCCATGGGAACCAGATGAATTTGACTTTCCGGAAGAACCAGACGAGGAAGAAGTTGCGCAGAGGGTTGTTGACATCTGCATTGATTTCGGGAGGGAGATGCATTTGTCCCCATGCATGGGCTATCTTGTAGAGCGGATGGCCGTCAACGTACAATCAATGAATGATCTCGAGGGGCACACTCCCCGCTGCGCAGTAGCGGTCACCATTTACATGGTGTCACACATTCTGAACGAGATTCGGTCTCTCGACGAGATTTCAAGGGTATCAAACATCTCAACGCCTCATCTTCGAGAAGCCTACCATCTCATATATCTATGCCGCGAGTATCTGATCCCCTTAGATCTACCGGCGGAGCTCGCCGACCGCAGCGGGGACATGAGCACGGTCTTGGCATTACTGCCAGCTCCTACCCCGGAGAACGGTTTCTATGAGGAAGATAAGATTAACATTTCAGGGGACGTGGATTGTGAAGAAGATGACGAGATATGTGAAGAAAATCACCTTTCGATAAAGGAATTATGTGAGATGTTCTGCATCGAGCTTGAATACAATACCGATGTCATTGTAATCTGCCAAAGCATGGCGAGCAAAGTCATTGGAAAATGCGGACAAGGTCGTGATTACCCTCGACGAATCGCTGCTGTCTGTGTATTGATGGTGTCTCATCTCACGGGATTTCATAGCTCGATGGACTTCGGGACTTCGGTGGAAATAATCTGCGACGCTGTTGGCGCAAGTGAGGTCGAATTGGGCGACGACTATGCTACCGTCTATGGTTGGCTTAACGAGATCATCGACGCGGACATGCTCGATTACGTTGGCCATATCGACATCCAGAGGGCACTGCAAGCTGTACCTCCTCTCAACTGGCCAGCGCTATAGAGGCAGGTTTTGCGAGGATCCACTTGTGATAAAGGTCAAAGCGAGTCGCTAGGGATCCTGATGGTAAAGATCGAGCATCCTAGGGTATTTCCGTCAAATGATATGTTGGAATCGTATACCAGGTATTGTCCATGGAGCGACATAGGATTATGGAGACGAGGTAGTGGCCATCGAGGACATCAGCTGTGTATTAAGGGGCGCTCTTGCGCAAGCGCAAGTAGAGTTGTCCAGTCCGTCGCTGTTCCTGTCAAATTCTCTACCATAATGCAAATTCAATCCGCGAGGAATCACATTACTCCATCGGCATCTTCTTGAGAAGTCTCTCGAAAGCATGGCCATTGCGATTTCCCTGATGCCTATCCCTCATTGTCCTTCACTTCCACCGTCCTTCTATCCTTGCACATCAAAATCCATGACACGCCGTGGTTCTAGTGGATTTGTAGTGCTCACTGGTAAGTTCGAGTCATTGTCAATACAGCATAGTATATGAATTGGCTGACTATGTTGATGGGATATATATTGTAGCAACAAGGCTTGATCAGAGCTTGGCAGCATGACAGATACTTGATCTTGTATCGAATTGTGGCCTAGGGCGATCGTGTTCATGGCTAGAAGGAGATCAATTTGGGCAGCACAACTTTCATCACATGGCACACTTCTCTCATTGGTAGCAGTCAGCACGGAGCGGAGAAAAGCCATCCCATATCATCACGGCTGGGAAGGGGGGGCGTCGTGAGGAGCTGCCAAGGAGACCCCCTCTGCCCTGGCCTCACCCCCCCTTCCAGCCTAGGGTGAGCGCCGCTCTACGCTCGCGCGACGAGGGTGGGTTCAACTCCGGACAGTCACCTTCCCACAGTCACCTTCTAACTAAGCGCACCAACTAGAATACCTAATAGATGGTTTACTATAAGGATAATACTTTTATAAGAGGCTTTACTTATAATAGGAGCTAATAATAAGGTTAATAAAGATATATAATTCTAAATTATTAAATTATAATAAAGTTATATAAAGTTAATTATCTCTCCTAGTAAGCTTATTAATATTATACTTCTAAAAATACTTATATAAGTTTAATATTATATATTATAAAGATAATATTTATAAAATTATTTAACTTACTTAAATTACTTATAATTAATTTTAATTAATTTAATAAGAATATCTTATATTATTATTTTTAAGTAGATTAACTATCGAGTCGGGTTTTAATACTATAGATTAGTACCGACCCGAATACTTAGTACCTATTTAGGTACCGACCTAAATACTTAGTACCAGTTTCCGGTATCGACCGAAAAGCCCTCGGTACCTTGGCGAGTCGGGTTAACCCGACCCGACTCGCTAAGGTATCGCCAAGACGCCAAGCCCCTAATTAAATAGTAAGGAACCCCAAAATTTTTCTAGAATTACCCCTATATTAAAAATAGATTTTTTTCTAATTAGAATTTTACTACCCCGTTTAGTTCCCTAGGGATATGTATTACCTTTTTACATTACCTTAAAGAATTACCTAGGTTAGGCTAGGTAATAATAATAATAATACTTAGTAATATAGTAGTAAACTATAGATATAATAGTAAATACTATTATAGATAAAAAATATTAGTAATATTATAGTTATTATATTTATAGGAATAGCTAATTAGCTATTACCTTTCTATATTACCTTATTTACTATTAAGAATTACCTAGTTAGTAATAATAATAACGCTTAGTAATCTATTAGTAAGCTATATATATAGTACGAAATACTATTATAAATAAAAAATATTCCTGATAGAATAGTCTTAGCAAAATAATATAGTAGAACTAATATCTTAGCGAGTCGGGTTAATACTTCAGTACTAATACTTAGTACCACCTCATGGTATTAACTCGAATACTCGGTACTAACTATTAGTACCGTCCCGAATACTTAGGCTAGGAATCTGGTATTAACTCGCTAAGAGTCGAGTCAGGTACCTGACTCGAGTTTAAAGTACCGACCTAACGCGGTTAGTCTATTTTTAAGTACTTATAATAAGCCTTTCTATAATTACTTACTTATAAAATATAAGCTTTATATAAAATTAGCTACTTTAATTAAAGGAAAAGGCTTATAAATATACTTTATTATTTAACTTTTAATATAAACCTTATTTTTATAATTAATTTATAGATTTATTTATTATTATATAAATTAGAGAGGTTTTTAGTTACTTCTTTAAAAGATAGCTTAACTTAAGCTTAAAACCTTAATAACCTTAAATTAAAAATAATTAATATAATATTTATATAAGGAAAAGATTCTATTATATTTAAATTTTTTTTTTTATTTACTTTAAAGAATTAAAGTATCTAATTTACTTATATTACTTATATATTCTATTTAGAGTTATAAGTAGATTTAGAAAATTTAAATAAAGTAATAATAGAAACTTATTAGTATATTATTAAGTACTTAGAATATATTATATATTATAATTAATTATCTATTAAATTACTTTAATACTTTAGATATATAATTAATTATTATTACTAAGTCCTTTTAAATTAGTAAGTATTAACTATATAACTTAATAGTTATAAGTTTAATTATAAACTTTTATTCCTTTACTAATAAACTCCTTATAATTATTATTCTAAATACTTAAAATATTAATATAATAAGTCTACTCTTAAAGAATATACTTAATATAAAATCTAGTAATAATAAGGATATATTATATAAGAACTTCTTTAAAAACTATAAAAAATCTAATATTTATAGAGAGGTTTCTAAAGGAATTCCTTATAAACTAGAGAATTATTTAAGAGAAAAGAATATAATAATATATTATATATTAAAATAATATTTATCTATCTTTATAATATTTCTTATATAGAGATATAATATATATATTTATATTATAAATACTTTACTTTAAATACTATTCTAGATAAAATCTATATACTTATAATAATAAGATTATTATTAAAAGTTAGTAATAATATTAGATATATTTATATTTAAATATATTATCCTTTTATTTATAATTAATAAACTAACTTAAAAGGGCTTAGTAAGCTACTTACTAACTAGTAGTACGTCTAAGGTACTAAGGTAACTATTAGGTATTCTGGTTGGTACGCTTAGTTAGAAGGTGACTGTGGGAAGGTAACTGTCCGGAGTTGAACCCCGACGAGGGTGAGGGTCGCGCGAGTATACTCGTACTGACCACATGTGCGTCCCGAGGCTAATTTTTGGCGTCTTAGCCCTTCGCCGTAAGAAATAGATCAGGATTGAGTGATTGGAGGCTTATCCCGCCGCTACTAAGCGATCGGAGTGGACATCAAGGGCGCAGCCTCTGCAGTGATAAATATATAAAGGGCGGTAGTACGCGTACACCCTATCCTAGCCCGCGTACACCCTGTTCCGGTACGCGTACACCTCCCCCCATTTGGCCTAGCGGTCGGCTGGCAGGAGCGTTCCGAATGGTCAACCAAGCTTACCCGAGTGGTACGGCGGAAAATTATCCGCTCCTTGGCGCTCCGCACTTCCGCTGTACTATCCTGACAGCAACGACTACTCAGCGTATTATAGATAGATCATGCTAACAGCATGCGCATTTCTATACGTAGTCTTATAGTCTAAAGACCTTTAAAATCCGTCTGTTAGCGGAAAAGTTGTGGGTAATAGCATGAGCAGCCCGCTATTCCAAATGGGAGGAGGTGTACGCGCACCAGGACAAGGTGTACGCGGACTTAGATGAGGTGTACGCGTACCGCCGCCCTATATAAATGCATTTATCATTTATATTAAATAACTAATATATTCGAGAGAGTTATTAGTACTAAGTTATTACTATTACCTAGTCTCGCGGGTAGAACAAGAATCCGAACGCTAAGAAGTGAAAGCCCTACTAAAATTAACTGCTAAAAATTCGAATTCTTATTCTACCCGCGAGCTAGTATAGCTTAACTTATATATTATTATACGTTAACTTAACCTTAGCCTCGTAGATTATAAATAATAGTTAGTTTATAGGGTAGTTATAAGCCCTTATAAGTCTAAACCAATTATCTATATATAATTTTATTAAAATCGCTTATAATAGTTCCTTTACGAGTTTAAACTTTAGCTAAAATATATTCTAGGTATTAATTTTATAGCAGAATCATTTCTCTAAATAGGTTAAGATAAATCCGCCGTACAATGCTTTTTTTCTCGGAAATCGGCACAGTTCACCGCCGTCAACGGTTATTTTAGAGACGCGGATAATTTGTGTGCATGTGATAACGCGCCCAATTCGCGGTGGTGTTGTCGCCGTTCTACGAGGCCTTCTCACTTACTATTTCTAGCACTTGTTTGCGAAATGATTCTAACGGCATTAATCGGTAAATTTCAGAAAGATCTAATGGCTACCTGGACTGCTACCTAGACCGCTGCCTGCTCGCCTGTTTCTACTTTTGATAAGCGGACTTACTATTGCAGAGGGTTCAGACCTTGCGGAATACGGAGGCGTCATTGTAATTCATATATCAATACTTAGGATTCATAAACGTTTCCGCTCGGACTAGCTAAAACGGGCGTAAACCTCGCGAAAAAGATATAGGAAGAGGAAGCGGGCTTATTAAGGGTATTAATTACCTATATTATAAAGGGGTAAGAGTAGAGCTTATTAATGCCTTTTTATATAAATCTATTTATAGATTATATACCTCCGGAGTACCCTCGATAATTAACGCGTATAGGACTTAATATTATACTACGAACTAACTTCTCTATCTTCTTTTATATAGTATACCCCGTATATAAGCTAACGACCTTATAATAGCTTAGCTATCTAACTACGTTAAGCTCCCTTACTACTAATTCTATAAGACCCGTATACCTTAGTCCCTTAACCGGCTATTTAATCCGGAAGCTAGTTAGATTATAATAGCCCACTTCGGCTTTTTACGTCTTCCCCCTTCCCGCCTTATAAAGCTGATTATAAATACCCTACTAAATTTTCTTCTAACTTAGTTAATTATTACCTAGCGGCGGGTGGTACGCGGCGCTAATCGCGGCGTTTTAACTACTTATAAGCGGGATACTAGGCTCGTACGTGCGGTAGCCGTTTATAAGACTAACGTATAAGATAAGGCTCCCGATTATAATAGTCGTTAGAAGCGCGCTAGAGGAGTACCCGTAAGACCTAGTAGTATACCTATTAAAATCGCCGTTACTACTATATTCCTCTAGGTTAACGACGAAGAATGACTGGGAGATAAGCTAGTAGAGGAGGGCGGATATAATAAGTAAGGGGATTCCGTAGCGGTAAGGGAGCTAGAGGCGGTAGGTCGAGCGCTAGCTACTATAAGGGTTAGTAACGCGAAGAGGTTTACGGTTATAAGCGAAGGAGGCGAATTTAAGGGTAAGAAGTATATAAGTATAAAGGCCGTTATAAGTATAATAGAGGGAGTAGAGTAGGAGTTATAAGGCGTTAACTAGAAGGATAAAATTAATAATAGGGAGCGAGTCCCTAAATTTTATAGTTAGCGATCTAAGGTTAAATCTAAAGCCGCTAGATAGATTCTCTAATTATATAGCTATAAATAGGAGGATAGAGGTAGTAATAAGGCTAGAGATATAAAGGGCCGTAGTAGTTAGCTAGCGGGTTTTACTTGCGGATACGAACCATCTACGTCGCTAGGGGCGGTATTTTAAGGGTTAAGTATCCTAGTCTAAGGTCCTTATAAAGTAGTCCTTAGAGGCTAAGTAATAATTAATTATTATTTAATCTATGATAGTAAGAGTTAGTATATTATATTTACGGGCGTAAGGTCTAGTACTAGGGGTAAAGTTACGCCGTATAGAATATAACTTATTATTAAATCCTAGCTAAGGGTAAAACGTATAGTATAAATAAATAGATAAATAATACTAGAGATATACCTAGGTAGTTAAGAAAACTAGTTATAGTATTACCGAGAGTTACTAATAGTTTAGAGTCTACCTACTATATAAGAATAGCTATATAAAGTAATTTAATAGCGTTAAAGATAAGGATAGTTATTAAAATTAGCACGCTAACGTTTAAGCTATAAAGCTATTATACTTTTTAAGCTAAGTAGTAATTAACGGGATAATAAATTCCGTTCTAGTTAGTAGCGTTTATTTTAATCTATATATATCTATCACTAATTATAATATTATTTATTTTATTATATTAGTCGATCGTAGCCTAATTATACTTAAAAGGTAATATATCGCTATTAAACCTATCCTACCCTCCCGCTTAATCTAAGAACGAGTTATTTATATTAGGGAATATAATTACGACTAGTATATCGCTCTAGGTCGATATAGGAGGGTAGGTAAAGGTGTTATAGTAGTCTCTAGAATCTATTCCCTTTAAAGAACTTATTAAATCGTGTATCTACGCTAGGTAATATACCGTATCGCTATTAACGGTTTTATCGTTTATAATTACATTACTAGGTTCCTAGGCGTTAAAAAAAGTTAGCGTGACTATAAATATAGTATAATTAGCTACGGAGATACCTGAAAAGATAATACTATTATAAGTTAGGTATAGTAGTACGGATAAGATATATAGTAGGTATTATAAGACTTTCCTCCGCCTAGAAATCTATTTAAGATTCCTAATACTAAGAATACTAATATCTATCTACGTGTAATACTTATAAGCTTTATTAATATCTTTCCTAGTAGGCGCTAAGATATATTATATATAGTAGTTACTCGTACCTACTAATAACGTGCTAAGTATATTAATTAATAAATAAATAGAAAAGTCTAGGCGTTTAATTAGAGTATAGTCCCCTACCTTAAAGGTTATAATACTATTAATTCGCTTTTATTTAATAGCTATAATAGCGGTATTAAGCACGTTAATTAATAGGACTAGTACTATTAAAGTGAAATAAAAACGGAGCTAAAAATAATAACCGCGGAACCGGCTAGGTATATTACTCCTAGGAGCGGTGGTATACTTAGGCTATATATCTACATTAATTAAGGGGAAGCTCTCAGCTAATATAATTAGTAGATAATTAGGGTTAGTACTATAACGACCTATTAGAATTATAATTATTATTATAGTAGTGTAAAGATATATACTAGGGGCGTAAAGGATAGCCTAGGTTAAGTATACTAGAGATTAAGTTATTATATTTAATACTTAGGGACACGGCTAGCTATTATATTACTAGAGAGCCTAGTACGTACTTATTATACTGCGACGCTTATAAGCGTAGGAGAATAATTAATCGAGCACGACGTTATAGGAAAAATATCCTTAACGAGCGTGGATTATCATCTAAGGATTCTGCTATATTAAATCCAACTACTAAACGAGTACTATACCTAGAATTAGACTTAAGAATTAGACTTACTATCGGCCCCTTATAAGAGTTTAGCGCGTAACTTATATATTATCGGGCGGTGTCTACTCCTATCGCCGTATACTATAAACGGCGTAGTAGCTACTAATAATAGTATCTCTAGAAAGGCTATAAAACTCTTATAATAGAATAATATAATTTAGTCTCGCGATATATTATCTAGATTATTAGTAAAGAGATAGATTTAATTAATATTAGTTATCTAGTATTATAGGGCTAATTATACCTTAAATTAGATAAAAGAATTAGATTTACTATTAGCCCCTTATAAGTTTCTAGCGCGTACTTATTATTAGACGGTGTCTACTCTTATCGCCGTATACTACGAACGGCGTAGCGGCTACTAATAATAGCATCTCTAGAAAGGCTATAAAACTCTTATAATAGAATAATATAAGTTAGTCTTATAATATAGGTTCATTAAATTAGAGTTAAGAAAGGCGGTATAGATACCTGATAGTATTATAAAAATATTAGGCGGAAAGAGCTAGGAGCTAAACTATATTAGCTATTAAGAGATAGTATACTAATTTAAGCGGAGGGAAAGAGTTATTATTAAATTATATCGTCTTATACTTTATATTCTATCTTTATAATATAAAATAATTATACTAAACTTCTACTTCTCTTATTACTCTCTGAATTAAAGATCTTAAGTAGCCTTCTTATAAATACCTAGCTTATAGAATAAAGCTTACTAATATAATTATTCTACTACTTATCCTCGTTAGTACTAGTACTAGGTATAAGTGTACCCCGGGCGTTTACTATTATTAGGGAACTCTTCTTTAAGTAGGTAAGTTATAGTATAGATTTATTATAATACTAATAATTTAGGGTTAATATCTCCTTAAGGATAATATTAACCTATAATTAATTAACGTTTAACTAATAGAAACATAATAAATACTAATAAAAAGGTACTATTTCTTTACCGTAGTGGCGAGAATAATATTATTAAGTATTAGAAGACATATAAAATATATATTAATCGGGGTACAGGTAAGAGCGATTACTGTCTAAATTCTAATTAGTAGATAGATTCGGAAGAAAAGGGATGGTGAAGCTGCTTTATCCCGGAATACTTATGGAACTTATAGTAATTCTAGTGAGGGTGATAACTAAGTTTATCTATCAATATGTTAAGTAGGATTCGCAAGCACGTCGTGGACAGTAAGATCCGGACACTAGGCCAGATGAAGAACAACACCAAAAGTCATACGTATTCATTCCTCCTACCAGTATAGTCCCCTGTTACCTATTATAACGTCATTCCCTTCGCGTTATAAGACAAGTTTTGAGTGGCATACGCCTAAAAAGTATGTTGCAAGATCCTTACATATGATGATAGCCATCTGTAGGTAGGAGGTTTGGTGGGGTTCTCTATCTGGTCTAGTGTCCGGATTTTACTGCCCACGACGTGCCCCCCAAATCTGTATTGACCTTTTGCCAGGAGTTTTAGGCATGCTAAACAATCTTGTTCAGGGATATATCCTGTACAAGACACTCCTCATCCCGAGAACCAGTACTTTCACTTTGCTAAGCATGTAAACCTAGGACTGAACTTCGCACCATGAGTTTGGTGGATGGTGTAGCGGTCGCCTGCCTGGTATGGTACTCCGCCGTCGTTCTTGTCTGTGCCGTCGGCATACTCCAAATGTACTGATAAATTCGCAGCATCCCAGGATGGAGGTAGCTGACGGCAGTGCAGACGACGCAATACTCTAAAAGTACCTGCACCTTCTGTCTCAAATACACTACCGCTGAAGGGCGTGCCTCATGTCACGATCATTCGTCCCGTAAAGGGGATTGAGCCCTACCTCTACGAATGCCTCGCTGCAACCTTTCATCAAACCTACCCTCTCGAACGACTGACGATATATTTCTGCATCTCCTCCCGCAGCGACCCTGCCATTTCGATCCTTGAGCGCCTGCTCTTCGACTTCCCAGCCTTTGATGCCAAAATACTGGTAGAAGAGGAGGATCCGAATCTCTCAGGTCGCGATGGCCGCACCACGAACCTCGGTCCCAATCCCAAAATACGGAACATGAGTCGTGCATACCGGGAAGTGAAAGGTGACATAGTATGGATAATTGACTGCAATGTCTGGACGTCGCCCTTCGTCGCAGCACGAATGGTAGACCTCCTGTGCGGTCTCACAGCTCCTACAAGCGGTACATCATCAAAGAGAAGCACGATGATACTAGGTCGCAAATACAAATTCGTCCACCAACTTCCCCTCGTCGTCGACGTCTCCACCACTTCCTCTCCACAAACCACTCCCGCCCTGTCGTCCGGTCCACCCGCTGACCCACTGACAATCCTTTTCAACAGCCTCCCCATCGCCCAAAGCGGCGGTCTCCTTGAAGAGCTCTTCCTCTCCACCTCGCATGCGAAATTCTACACCGCCATCTCTACCGTCGCCATCGCACCCTGCATAGTCGGTAAATCAAACATGTTCCGCCGCTCCCACCTCAACGCCCTCACCACTACCCCTTCCGCCTCTCCCTCCGCCAACACAGAAACCAGGATACGAGACCCAGGCATCGATTTCTTCAGCGACAATATCTGCGAGGACCATCTTATCGGCGACCTCCTTTGGCGCTCGCCCATCCCAGAAGCCGCAAAAGCCCAGGCAGAGAACGAAGGACAAACCCTCACCGATGCAACAGGTATTCGGTCTCGCATTTCTAGTCCCAGCTGGGGAAACCACGGCATCTTACCTCCCCATCCGAGCAATCTAGCCACGCAGCCCATGTCCCGCATGCCACTCGTATCATATATCGATCGCCGCACGCGCTGGTTACGAGTCCGAAAATTCACCGTCACGCTCGCTACGCTCGTAGAACCTGGGACGGAGAGTTTGCTGTGCTCACTTCTTGGCGCTTGGGGGATAACAACACTACCATGGTGTAACAGAGTACTCGGAATATCACAGACATGGCTTGCTTTTTGTTCTTTCTTCGTCTTCAGCGTTTCCGTATGGGCGGTTGCGGATCGGTATCTCTGGACACTGTTGCAACACGGTGGGGCGAAGCCGGAGGTGGAGGCTGAGGATGAACGGCCACGTTTCGGCAGGGTTAGAGGTGAGCGGAGGGGTGTGGGGCAGTGGGTGGCGGTGTGGGTGGGACGGGAGGTTCTGGCGTTTCCGATTTGGGCGTGGGCGGTTGTGGGGGGGGTGACTGTGGTGTGGAGGGGGAGGAGGTTTTGGGTGGGGGTTGATATGATGGTTCATGAGGTTGAAGGAGGGGGTGGGAGGGAAAGGGAAAGGGGGAAAGAGAAGGTGGGGTGAGGGGTGGGGGGTTGTGGATGTTTTAGAGTATATGTGTGGTAGCATGTATATAGTGTCTGGGTATGGGCATGGGGGGATGGGACAGCGTTTAGTTTCGATGTACACTTTTTGTTTGATAGAGGTTTATCGATCCAACAAGCCGATTTCCCGCCTACGACATAACCGTCTGTTTTCAAAGAAAAGATCAGGCGGCCTATTAGAGGTCCACGCTGACACAGGTTTCCTGGCCCGCTGCAAACCAGCTACTGCGACTCTTGTTAAAGATAGAGAAGCCCCCCTACCTGAATCGCGGTTCTTCATCACGCTGTACGATAATCTTCAACCATTGGCTAGACATGACTGACCCCTACAGCTCGTTCCCGTCGAGGTCCTGAGCTTCAATTCAGCGATTGAAGGAAAAAGGCAAGTGGTTGAGGCTTAGGTGGTTGCCTCCCCTGATTTTCAAGTGTGGATGAATTTATCTCCCAGGACACTTGATTCACTTCACTCGTCTCACATTGATGCCATAAATTTTGTCATTCGTAAGTCTGAGAATTGCACATCCAATGCGTCGTTCGTGGTAGGATCCTGTATAAGGTAAGGGGTAGACTAGGTCGCAGCGCTGCCATCTATCTTGGCAATCCACCTTCCATATGTCACGTGGCTTCTCTGACCGCGGATGGATAAAAGCTGCATGGGATAGCCACCTCAGTCTCTTTCACGATTTGCTATCCATCTTTTCAGGGTTAGCTCTCGTACTTTATATGACTTCAGGAACATCCCAATATCCAAAATACCCTTAATATCCACTGACGGAAGGGCGCTCGGTGGGGGGATCTCAACGTAAACTAGCACTAAACTTTTCTTGACTTGGCTCTGCACCCGATTGACACAGTGAAGCCACCACCAGCTTTTGCTCTCTTTCCTCCGCGTTGATTTGTCCAACTCAGGTGTAGATCTCCAGTACGGATGTGTATAGGCAGGAAGGACGATGACGGCAAACTCTGCGTGACTGAAAACGGGCCCACGGAGATAGAGGAGCCAGTCGACTGCAAATTTGATGCCAGGGCGCACGACCCATCCGAGGGAACGGAAGTGGTGGTAGGCTGTGTATAAGAGAAGGAACGGGTCGTCTGGTGACAGAGAAGAACTGGGTAGTGGTGGAAAGTAAGAGTACTGTCGGAATGAGGTGAAGATTCCGGAGCTCGTAAGACTAGCAGCGGCGTCTTGCTCATGAATTGAGAGGATGCCTAGGCCATAGACTAGAAAGAAGGCTTCGGAGGGTGTGAGTTGGAGATGCTCCTCGTTCACGATCGTACTAGCTTCAACGTCGGGTTCTTCTCGGGTACGACACTGGGGTCGCTCTGTCAGCTGCTCCAATAGTACCGGAGGTACTGCCGTGGACTCCGCAAGTGGAATGAGGGCCGGTCCTCGAGGATCCAGCGGCTCTTGAACGATTAAAGACTCGATCGACTCGGTTAAGTTATCGACTGATCCTCCGCTCAAGCCGTCGTACCTGGCACGTGCGGTGGATTCAGGCGGACCATCACTTGCTCTCTGGCGGTTCTCCTCCTTGAGCTTTTCCTCGATGGCCTCCCGCTGCAGCCTCGCCCTCTCATTCTTAAATTTCTTCCGTTCTTCTCGCCTCTGAATAGTGAACTCTTCGCTCGTTTCACTGGCCAGCAGCCCTCGTCGTCTCTTCTCTCGATCTAACCAGCTGGGTTCGCTTCTGCTCAGGCTCCCTTTTCCAAAGAAGCCGCATTCCCATAGTGCTCGCATGGCTGTGTGATCCGTGACATGGACTGAATGGCTTTCGGGCGACCAATGGGCTTTGTAGAGACACTCGGGGTGAGAGCTTGGTGGGAAAAGGATATGATAGATGTATGTGAAGGTGATTTGAAGGACCGAGAGAGGGTTCTGTGGGATTAGAGGTGGAAGGGGATAGATCGCAAGTGGAAGGGCCCTGGCATGCAATTTGCCATAATTTGGCCTAACAAATGCCCGAGGCTTTGGTTGTTGAGCAGGCTGCGGTCTTGGTGCCGCAGCACTGACTGTGGTCATAACGGAAGAAGTGAGTCTTGAGCAGGTGCTTGATGGACCTGCGCACTTCATATGCTGTTAGCGGGAATATGGTGATTTATGAAAGAGGGTGGAAAGTAAATAGCATGGGTTGCTCAGATACCGTTGTAGTCTTCTCTTTCGAGAAAGTGAGCCAGCAGAGAAGCAAGACATAAAGTCAGAGTCGAGCTTCTAGGCCGCTGTATGGTGTCATCACCGCAGAAGGCACTTGAAGATGACATACAAAGAGACAGTGATACTTACAGTTCTCTCCCTATAGACCACTTCTTCAGCTTCGACATTGTGGACCAAGGATCAGAGATCCAGCAATATATTGTAAAACGGAGTACTGAGAAGTTTTACTTTAGAGTCACAGAAGCTCGGCTAAAATTATTCAAAAACAGACGCCAAGCGCGGCGATCTCTGAACCTCATTGAACCTCACCTCTTGCGTTCTAATAAAGGCTACAGGCGGTTCGCACACGCTCACCATGCATCTAATGTACACCATGGATGCGGCCGGCAAGCGTGTCTATACCCTCAACAAGGTCCAAGCGGGCGAAGTCACGAAGAGTGCTCACCCTGCACGCTTCTCACCAGACGACAAGTGAGGAATATAGAGAAATGTTGTCTAACTTTTGCTTGGGGGCTAATGGTCTTCTGTAGGTATTCGAGACATCGAGTCACGCTCAAGAAACGATATGGGTTGCTCATAACCCAGCAAAGTGAGTGGGCGTTTGGTATGAGATGGGGGGTTGGGGCTGACTGGGTGCAGAGAATGAGAAGGTGCTTGGGCAATGAAGCGTGATATCAATGGCGCAATGGTGTTATGGGAATCCTCAGAGGGATGGTGGTGTCCGGATCTGTGAACGTCGAGTCTGGACGCATGTATCATGCTGCAGAGGAGTTTTGTAGAGGGATCTACGGGGCACGATAGTGTCTTCGAAAAGTCGAAATTTCCTACCAATACAAGATAGCCCTATTTTGGATAATGGGTTCCTATGGTCGACGCGAACCGTGACGCTCAAATATTACTCTGTAGGTTATCTCTTTGGTCTATTGAGGATTATCCTGTTCTTCTCTTGGAATTCACGTTTCTCCCCGCTCCAATCTTTGGTCTGCCCCCGTTCCTAGCCCTCTCACCTGTCAGTAGCCCAGGCAGGTAATCCTCATCCATCAATTCGTTCTTCTGTTTACTGTTTCTCCCACTCGTAGCCCGCAAATACTCCTTCTGGTCCTCTGCAAGGATAAGGTCTTGGCCCCATCCACCCTTGCCGCCTCCTTTCCCCTGACCACTTTTGCCATTCGCTGTCCCGGAGACCGGTTTCGGAATGCTGAAACGGTCACCGCGATGGTTCCATTGCATGTTCTTCTTAAGGTGGATCTTGAATTCGCCTTTCTGGTTCGTGGAGCAGGAGACGCGGGTTAGGGTTGGCTTGCCTATGTGCTAGTTAGTGTCTTACCATTTCGGTAGCATTCATAGGAACGAACCACATCTCGGGCAGAACTGCTTGCTCATGTCTGAATAACCACGTATTAGCCGGGTTATGCACAGCAACAACAGCTGGGGATTTACTTACCCCTCACCTTCTCAAAGCATGCATGACATCGGAGGATGTAGGTCCGGATGTGTTTCACTCTTTGTAGCGAGGTAGACAAGAGATTCAGGCCTATCTGGAGAAGTACATTCTGTGGCCGCACGATTAGATTTAGTGCATAGTCGATCAATTGGGTGTTCACCTGCATGGCAAAATCGCCTGTGATTGTGGCAACTTGCATATATTGATCTTTTGGTATAGGGGCCATGGAAGCATTCTCGTCCTTGGCTTGTTGTTTTTTCAAGTTGGATGGGGTTATCCAACCGTCCGAGTCTTCTGACTCTGACTCTGACTTTACAAGATTGGATTCGGGCAAGTCTAGAGGCTCGCGATGAGTTGACACTACACTAACCTCTTCGAGACTTGACTCTGCGACTTGAAGATTTTCCAAGGCCTGTGTGGTTTCATTGGCGTCGACATCTCCTGCCGAATTTGTCATGGAGACTTGCAGGTCATTCTCAGTAGCCTTTGATGGGTCTTGAAGTACATCTATTTCGCTGGTAATGAGAGATGCCGGAGGACTTGATGGCGCATTTCCGGCTCTGTCGAACTCCTTGACGGTGGTGTCATCGGCTTTAGGCGATGACCCTTGTAATCCTTTCTGACCCATTGCCTTCCGTAGAGTCCAACTACTACCGTTCTGTTCACAATCCAATTCGTATGCTAGGGCGAGTACTTGAATATCAGGCTTTGATAGGACCGAATAGTCGCCTGTCCTTCTGGAGAAGTCCGAGACGAATTTGATACTATCGGGTTTTGGACTTCTGATGATAAGGAACGGCAACATTATAGTTTCAAATCGCGACCGAGCATCAATATCTTTGACTTCATCAACGATGGCGGGCACGGTGTATAGCTTTTCGCACTTCGCCAACAGGGTAGAGATGGAAGGGGTGGAATTCAGTATAGGACTTGTATCTAATATCATCGAACGCACAGACTTCCCGGATGATTCAGGTGACTCTGCATTATTTCTTGAAGCCATAGATATACCTGGTTCATATAGCGGGTTGCCGAGATTGCAAAAGAAATGGTCGAAGATCGTCTACAATGATCGCAAAATCCCGAGTGTTGAAATTAAATTACATAGTGGAATATATTTCACAGTATCTTTGACTAGCCCCAACCCCAGTCACGCTATCATTTTGGCTTTTTTCACTCATGAATTCAATTCCTGGCTTTCCGACATCAGAATGCTCCTTCTAAGCCTCACGGTCCTAGCTGGCAGGCTTCTTAATCGATCCTGAGCCCTCACACTGCACTTGAACCACTTTTGCTGGGCTTCTGTACTGGTCATAAGGTATTACCAGGCCCATTGTGGCGTCTCTGACAACCTCCGAAGCCTCTAGAGGATCCTCCCATGGTGCTTTGTGCCAAAATTGGGCCTCACATATGGCCCGATGAAGACAGGTTCCTAAAAGTCGTTGCAAGCTGGCCTCAGCCTTGTCCTTTGAAGATGCCGTCAACCGTGTACCCTGGCTGCAACATCCTCCATCGGATGACCACAGCCTGGGACAGCTACGACCTGCTATCACTGCTTCCAGTCTGATAGCAGACTTCTACCGGTTCGAAGATGCCGGTTTCCTCGCCAATGATAGCGAATAGGTCGAGTCCCACTCCATAATTACGGGCTCCCTCCGTCGTCATCCATTTATCGAGGCTGATGTGCTCGACCAGATCATTCTCCCGTGCGAGAACAACTCGCAATCGTTTCGCTGCATATCATATGCACGATTGCTTGAAGCTCATGCAAAGACCGACCGTGTATGCGGCCGAGCATGCTACCCCTCGAATGGACTCCATGGTAGGTATCGCGATAAAATGCAGGCCATTCCTGCAGGACTCCAGAATCTCAAAGACCTAGTCCATCCCTGTATGGTTCTTCATCTGCCGGAACAGTACAGGGGCTTATGCGACAGGACCGATGTGTTTGTAATGTACTTCCCAGGGATACTGCTTCCCAGGGATACTGCTTCCCAGTTCTTCTATGTGCGGTCTCATTGGCTTTATCCAATATTTGATGTTGATCCGATCGAGTCATCATGGTTTTCCTTGTTGTGGTGTATGGATAGCTCTCGAAACCCGGGCTAGCGGCATGTTGCATGGCCGTACGTCTTTTCGCCTTCGTGGCTCGTGGCTCGGACGTTCTATCGCGGCCCATATCAATGGTTCTGTGGGGGCCAGTCAGCAGCTCTTCATTCAGGAGTGGAAATGTAGGGATGAAGGAGGAAAGGTACGGTCGATGTACCGAAGTCAATCGCCATGGGCGCCTGTGGGCTTCTACCAACAGGCACGAACGCCCAGTAATGGCAGCTTGTGAATCAGCTATCCCGGTAGCCTCCTCGGAGCATTATCATTGGCATCTGCTACTGGTTCCAGTAGCGTCAGTAGCGTCGAGCAACCAGCACACACATCCCAAAGGTCGTATGCCATCCTAGCTGCCGCTAACGGCGAGCAGTAGGTGCACATTCATGCACATGACGACGCCCGAAACCGGTTGAAGCGGACTCATGCGCGACTGTTCGAGTTCGCAATAGGATAAGCCATGATTCAAAGGATGAGATCGAGACTCCTGCGGAATTTCAAGGCATAATAAGGCGTTAGGCACTCTGGTTGTTGAGCCTCTTTAACCATACTCATTAATATCAAGCTGCATCCGACGTTTCCATTCATTCATTCGACCTTTTATCTTCCCTGGTCTCTTTCTTCACACCATAGACCTGACTCGTTGGCTATGCTTTGCATCTACCTTCTCTCAGCCATACATGTTGGCTCTTGTTACCTCGTTACGCGCCGGCCGTGTTCGCAAGTACCTATCTCATCCTCGGTCGACGCTAATCACATCTTGATCGACCCTATCGCAATAGAGAGCATGGATTCCTTTCCTTGTCGTTTACTGTAAGGTTGCAAATACCGTTCCACGCCTCTCATACCTTGCTCTGTGTGGATCCCTACTTACGGCCAATCTACGTCCACAAGGCACTTCATTTTTACGCTAATGCAACGAGTAGAGTCATCTGAGCATCTCCAGCGCTATCGGATCAGTTTCTTAGCGTTGTAGCTTGCTGTTCGAGGGAATATATCCAATCATTCAGTGAGCTAGGCATGGTCTCGAACAAGCCTGGTGTCGAAAGGTCGTGGGGGACCACACCAAACGGGAGGAATCAACGACGACGATCTTCATGTCAACCAGTCGGGGCCAAGCAATCCTCATACCGTACTTGTAGGTCTATCGCCAGCAGGTACTCGAAACGCTAACTCATCGCCAAAGGTTGTCTTTCATGCCTATCATTTCGGCAATGATATCTCGAACCCGAAGGATGTCCTCTCCGCCAGCGAATAGCATTTATGAATGGCGATTGTCTGCAGGGTCTCGCAAGAGCATCCAGTAAATCTGGAATCCCCCACCATGTTTCTAGTGACAATATTGGGCTGAGTTTGATGCGGCTCTGCAACCTCCCGATGACCTCTTGCGTCTATAAATCAGCTATTCGATACGACTTCGAGGCGGGAACACTGCAATCCAGATTCTGGCACACGTCGCTTTCAATTGGCTCAACTTAGAATCATAGGCCCACCCCTATTCTGCAGGAAATCTTCCTGATGTCCCTTTCCGGAAAAGGCAGCTCACAAGGCGGACCCTCGAACAACGGCAGTAGGTCGTCCCGTAGGGGCGCAGCTAAGGATCGAGATGGTTTGGCTGCATCCCAAGGGGGTACTCCTACGGTCAGCATGATAGGACTCGGTGTATCCTTTATACTAATAGTCATCAGAGTCCCTCGACATCAACGACAAATACAAGTAGTATTCCACCTCTTCTCAGTCTCATAGTCAAGATTGAGCCTTTGAGTCCGGACTATGGGGAAGGCGGGCAATCACCGAGACGCACTGGGGAGGGTTATTTTCTACCACCCAATAAGACAAACGGATACAAGAGAGGGGATGGCCCTGCTATACTGCTTCGATGGATGGGCGGTAGTCTCTCACCATGCGCGCGAGATGATCCTATACGAACGGCGACTCTCACTCCCTACAGCACAGCTACTGTGTTCTCACAACGTGAGGATACTCCGCATTTACTCGCCGTACCCTTTGATGCTAGACAGCATAGTGTACGTAATGAGGTCAACGGCTGGCGGCCCCTTACCTTTGATCACGACCGTATCCCGGGCACTAACAGGTACTATTCCTCCATTTCTAGCGTTGGAGCTGAGGCAGGTATCGCCGCCCCTGGCTCTGAACACTGGATGCCTCAACTCTTGCCTGACTGGTACGAATGTCACCCAGAAACGTCGCCGACTCGTGTCCAGGCAGGGCTCATTGGGAACCTCCCGCTGCTATTTGCACTGGCAGCATTCTCGACACAACCGACTGGACCAGGGTTGAGTGTCCTTCTTCAATCCCTACAGCCAGGGGTTTGGAATCCCCACACCAATCTGTACCCAATTGGCCGTGGGTCTTGATTCTCTAGCCCCTAGTCTTCATATCACTAATCATATTCTTAGATATACCCAGGCGAGGCATGGTCGTCACTGTTTACTTAGACCCCACAAATCCCGACCATTCGACCGGACAATCCCTTGATAAGCTGCAAAGGGGAGAATACGGCCCATTTTATGGCCCTCAACGACCACCTTCCCGGGCACCCCATTCCACGGTAGCGACCGGATCCTCCACTGGGCCTGCAACGGGTCCTTCCAAAGGATATTACGTTCCAGGAAACAAGCCACAACGAAGTAGCTGATATACCACGCCACGCTATCTACGAATGCCCTAGCGTCATCTTCGCTGCCTTTCCAATCCCATTCGCTGGGTGAGAGCCCGTTCATGATACCCCATAGGGATTGTTTCAATTCATATTGGCGCTTATATGTTTACTAGGCCGTTCGCCACTCATGGTCGCATGATGATGACCATTTCTCCCTACGTGCATTGTTCTGTTCACTCGAGGCGTTTACCGACGGCGTCAATACCTACTACGAAACATACGACACTCTCCAAGATGCTACGAGAAAGGAGTCAACACCATGAAAAGAATCAAGATTTCCTTTTGCTATGATATTTATTTACACATGCGCCTCTGCTTAAGCGAGCTTCGCTATCACACTGCATTCAGCCAGCCACTCCATAACCCCAAACGCTATTCATGTACGCAAATCTCCGATCATTGGACGTCCGGCAACCGTACAGCAATGTCTCCAGATTGTGTTATATATCTAACCCAAGGTAGAGAAGGATATTGCAACTGTTTGCGTATTGAGTTAGCGAGAGGCGCCACAAGGAACAGAGCAATGACATTCCGGGAGGATCTGCGGCTCATCGCACCGATCCGACCGCTGCCGTATTGCCACGCGCAAGGGGAAAGCCGGGAAGTGCAAAAGACTGAGATGAGTACTGAGATCGACAGCATGGCACGACATGCAAGACAGAAGCGCCGCGGTCGAAGTTGGCACAACCAATGGCAACCTGGGATCACTAGCCACACGGGAAGGGGCCGAGATGAACCACCATGCAAGCAAAGAGAATCGACAGCACTAACCTTTGGCTCTATTATTTTCAAGTACCGCACCTGGATTCCACTTGTCGTGAAATAGGGGATCTCGAACTTCACACTGATCGGCCTCTTGCCCTTGCCGCCCTGTCCCGCACCTCCCATGCTTCCTCCGAAGCCCCCTGTCATGCCACCTCCGTGTTCGTCGTCGCCTTTCACGGACGGCAAGCCTAGCTCTGCCCGCATGAGGAACTCTTTGCCTCCGCCAAACTGCTTGATCTTCCATATTATAGCGCTCTTTTCGGGCGCGTAATGAACGCTGCCAATATTCGTGCGGAAACGGGGAGTGTCGGCGTCTTCGGGGACAGGGACCAAGATTTCGACATTGTTGGCGGTGGAGCGACGCTTGAATTGCGCTCGTGCCTACAAAAGCTGGAAGTCAGCACCTGAAATGTCTGTACCGAGCTAGCCAGCGCTTGGAACCCACAAACCTTTAGTGTAAACTCGATCCTGGACGCCGAATGCACCCTAACGTCGCTCTCCACCCAGATCAGCGGTTTCACCTGCGTGTTCAGTCGATAACTCATGAGTTCGAATTCGCCATCAGGCGGTATGAAGCTGATCGTCCTATCATTCTCGAACCTCGACAATCGCACACACTGATGGAATTTGACGTCCTCCATCTCCACGGCCTTTCCCCTCGTCGCTCGTCCTGTGGTCTCGAACATGACTTTGTCGTTCAATCCCAGTCGGAGTTCCGGCATACCACTGAGATAGCATTTCAGTTTCACAGCGCCAAGGATTTCCGAGCGCAGGACATTGCCGGTAGAGGAGACGAGTAGATTGAGGGATTCGATGACATCGAGGAAGACTTCGTTTTTGCGGTAGCGGATACCTTCGCTTCGCCAGGAGACGGCGTTTGTGACGGCGATCGGAGGGCGGGCTTGGATCTCGAGTTTGTGGGATTCTTGCGTTATATATCTGCAGAATCATCGTCCAGTCAGCGACCCGAGTTCCTCGGGGCATTGTGGACAATCGTAATGTACATGCAAGAAGACCCACTCTTGTAATATCTTACTCTCCGTCGTTTGTGGATATCCAAAATCCATCATCTCATCCAGTAGCTCGTAGATGATAACGAAATTATCCCGTATCGACTCCTCCTCAAGCTCTTTAAAATACTCGGTGAAGACTTCGACGATTTTGTGCAGGAAGAGTAGAATCTCGGCGGCGTTGGTATTTCGTTTTGTGAGGGCGAGGAGGTAGAGGTTGTTGTGTCGGATGTAGAGGTACTGTGGGTGGATGGAGAATGTATATAAGCCATTCTATTCTTCCACGGTACATATGTTCGCGTGCATAGCGGACATACATTGATGCCCTCGTCCGAGAAACATGGTGGGACTGCCGAGGATTCTTCTTCGGCTTCGGAGAGGAGGACGGGAAACTTTTCGACTGCGGACATGGGGATGTCGCCTCTGTAGTTGCGAGCGAGGAGGGTCTGGTGGTGATGTCAGCTGTAAGCTACGAATGCCAATGTTAGGGGAGCTGTACCTTGCCCTTTAGGTCAAGGAAGAAGACTGCGGAGGCCATTGTAGAGAGCGGGTGGTGGGAGTGGCCTCGTCAGGCGAAGGATGAGGGATCTTAAGATCAGACAGATGTAGTAAAGGAGGTCATTGCTTATCAGTCGTCATGAAGTACCACTCAAAGTTGAGCTGCATCCAAGGCACCTTCGATTCCAACATTCAATGCCAAGATATCTGCCAAGAGCCGTCCAGAACAGGTTAGCACCATTTCCTGCAATATCAAAGTTCTAAAACACAAATATTCGCTTCTCTTCTACATCAACGCGTCCTATAGACAGTGCATATCAACAGCTCCGCGACCGAACCTGGCATTATGCTAGATTCGACTGCTGGAAACTTCGATTGCTGCATATTGCGATTTTTGCGGCGCGGAGAGGGAATTGGTTTTGGGACCATGGGATTCCATTAAGAACTGGCTGTGCATTTTGTCCTGTTGCATAGGCGGTGTCAGAGGGATCGTACAGATATTTGATGGAGATTGGTATGATTAATGTTTTGTAGACTAGGGATTATGTTTAAGTGCTGGGGAATTGCATGATAGATTGGAGGTATTGGAAATTGTTAGTTTATACGGAATATGTACAAGGTTTTCATATGTCCCACTGCTATGTGAATACTTCTCCTAGAGACGCAAGAATTTAATGCTTATTGAAGACCCAGTGGAAGCATGATTTTTCCTCTTACTACCTCATTCGCAACCTCTCCTCCCCTTTGTAGTGCTACCGCCCCAACGATCGCATAGAGTGCTTGTGTCAGGACTATGGGAAATCCAGATGTCCGGAGGTTGCCCATCTGTTTGGCACATCAGCTTCAGCTTCCAATGTTCTCGTGCAATGCTCGAGCTCATACCCTTTGAGGTTTCCACCGTAGCACTCCATCAAGTCCATACCTCTCTGCCAGCTGCGATAATCTCCTTTTCTCTAATGTCTTAAGCTTGGCAGTCTCCGTGAGCCCGTCCAGACCTTGCAGCGCGGGATGGGAAAAGGGTTCTCGCCCGTACTGGTCTGGCATAGGCGCGGAGTTGTTGGCAGCGGCTCCATGCACAAGAGCCAACGAACTCTGTAACTCGACTATCCTCCTACCTGCAGGGAGTGTTGTCAACAGAGATCTTCCCCGTCAAAATTATCCCAAAGCTTCTGTACATACCCAAAAATGCCAGCCGATCGTTATATCCTCTCCTCCCATGATCGAAGCTCTTATGTGTTACAGCCAACCACTTCACCTCATCTGTCAACATTTCGTCACCACCTCGTCCCAGCATCTTGATGTATACTCGGTCCAATTTTTCAGGATCCTTGTTGACAATATAATCATTGTCTTCGACTGGAGGTTTGGAGCGGACGGGCGCCATCATTCGTGGAGGAGTGGTTTCCCATCTTCGCTCTGTCCGAAGCTCTCGCCCACGGTTACCATAGAGCTCGGCCTCTTCGTGATGTTTGCTGGATGTGCTGAGCGATTTGGTAGATTGGATATGAAGAGAGGCACATTTGCAGGTTGATTGTTGTCGGAAGGGTTTCGCGAGATTTGCTAAAGATAAAGACGATTTGGACATGATCCGTGTCGAGACGTCTCCAAAGACTCGAAGCCAATTCTGTAGGATAGAAGAGGTTCAATGCTGGAGAGTGGCTCTTTTGCGGCGAAAACTGCACTAGGGGCTGAAGTCCGCCTCAGCCCACATTTCATGACCTCTGCCACCAAGATCTTTGAGGGCTCACAGTATTGCTCGTTTTTGCTTGTCGCTCTCTATCGGATATAAATTTTCCTACATGACTACAGGAACTGGGTCATTGCTGGAAGGACGGCTTGCTGAGGTCTTGCCGGAGGGTTGTCGCTTCACGATTCACCATGTCTCCACCCCGCCAACCCAGTCCCGCCCTCTTTATGCTCCACCTCCAGGTGGGCTGGCAGAGGAAACATACTGTGAGAGCCATTTCTTGAGCGTATCGACGGACGCGAACCTACAACAATTGCAAGTATTCGGCATCGAGGTGCTCATCTACAGCACCGAGTACCTTACCACCCTGTTCGTCTCCAAGGCCGATTCAACTGGCTACCTTTACTTGCTCAAATTACGACCTGGCACACCCTCCCCGCTCAAAGCAATATCCACTACATTCCTACAGTATCTTGTTGACGCGCGACGGCGACCTGATAGAAGCCTCGTCCTCTCTCTCTTCGCTAGAGCGCAGAACCAATACCTCTTCCCTGCAAGCATTGAGAACAGCCACAAACATGTCTTGGACGACAGAGGGTTGATCAGATGGTGGTGCAAGGTAGTTGACCCGATTCTGGTATCTTATGGAGATGCAACTAAGGCCACAATCGAGAAGCATGAAGGTGCTACATTGAGGAAGACAGATGGTAAGTCTCATGGCTATCTCAGAGTGCCAGGATGCGATACATACGAGACACGAAGCTTTTTGCCGAAAGACGAGTCAGGACAGTCGACGGGAAAGGATCGATGGTCTACGTCTGATCCCCTCACGGAGCTTGGTAGGTCATCGAGTCTTCCTGAGAGATGCTTGATACCTAGATTCCCGGATGATCCCAAAGCTCGCTTCGTGGAGCAGCTAGACGATGAGCTTCCCGACGAAGGCTCGCAATCCTCACTGTCACAGCCGCAGTCACAGAATCCTGGCCGGTGGAGAAGCGTGAGAAGCCTGGAACAATTCTGGGATATGATGTCGTTTCGACAAGAATGCTCTTCTGGCCGCCTTGTAGGCTTTCTATGGGCGACATTCCAACCCATTAGTCTGCTCAATCCAATCACAACAAGTGATCAGGAAGAACGCTGCTGTAATATTTCACAGACGGCATTGCCAACGCCAGACGTTTCCCAGCAACAGGACCTAATTCCTGTGCCAACACAATCTCCAATCCGGTCGAGCCCGCCTCTGGAATCCCCTTCCACACCATCGAAACAAACACCTGCAACTTCACAGCACACGCCAACGCCTACGCCCCATAAGCTGAAGGAGGCCGTACTTCAAAGTCAGCCTGAAGAGACAAAGTACTATTACTGGCCTAAATCAAGTCGCGGCGAGGTCGTTCTGCGGCAAAAAGACTACCAGCGCGCCAGCAATTTGCTACTGCGCCTTGATTACGCGAATGAAGGAACTGCTCTCGAGAGTTCCCGGAAGTGGATCATCGACGTTGCTGAAAGGGCTGGGGTCCAGAGCTGGGGTCGCCTTGTGATTGGTACCATCCCAATCATGATGAAGTGCAATACGAAAGCAAATCAAGAGAGCTCCACAATACTGAATCCTGGGTCGGTGAGGAAGAAGAAGCGGCCAGTTGAAGAACTGAGTGGTCATGCTACAACGATTGGGGTTGGAACGATGGAGTCTGGAATCAACATGTTGTCTACGAACATAGTGAGAAAGAAAGTAAAGGTGGCTCTACCTGAAGGTTCAATAATCAGAACCTCGTCATCAGTATCATCATTAGGGAATCGATACCCCAATCAAGCCTGCCGACAACTTTAGGAGCGACTCGTCGTATTCACTACAAGGCAGGGCGATTATGCATCGATCCACACGCTGGGATGTATCTTGCCATTCATAAACCCACGGCCCGTCAATGCTTTTCTGGTACAGGCACTTCAGCGCCGAGTATGACTAGCAGAGCAAGAGGGTATCGCAGTTGGCGCTGCGGTGGCTTTTGATTGTACTGGCGTAAGACTCAGTACCGGAATTTTTGACCCGGTATAGGCGATTGCTCAACACACCGATGGAAGTCGACTTAGACACTGCGAGGCCGCTCCACCGCCAGTCGATGAGACCAGTACACTGGATATAGGAACCCATATGTCAAGCCTACTGCTTCTGAACTTTATAGACATCCAATGTCGAGTTTGCTTGAGGTTATCTATTGCTGCGCTCTACCAGCGTAGCAGAGGGGGTTCTGAAAACGAAGGTGGATGAAGGCATTCGATGCAGCGAAACTGTACCGCTTTCATTTGGTTGAGTCTGCACCTGCCTTTTTGTTTCGGCTTGCTGCCTCCTGCGCCTAATGTTGGCCCTGGCCCATGGTATCAGATTGAAGTACCCGCCGCAGATGAACACCCCGGTCCACAAAGCTAGCTCAGTACCATAGATGGCCATCCCGAGTACATTCAATTCCGCCTGAAAGACTGAGATCGTGAGATTAGACACGAATGTAATGGCCAGGGCTTATCTTACACACTGATATCAAGGAGAAAAGGTCACCAGCAGCATCGATGGCTACGAAAATGAAGCTAATACCTCGGACGGTCCGATGAACGTAGATGTCCCAGTAATGCCGAAGCACGCCAAGAGCTAGAAAGAGAGCAGCGAGGACAGCCATGAGAGTGGTCGGCCAAGTGATGTGCCTGTCAAAACCTGCCTTTATGATGTTACTCGTTCGCTGACATACTTCTATCGTGGCGATAAAGATCATCGATTTGTGACCAAAGACTTACTCTTAAAGCAAAGATCAAGCCCGCTTCCACACCACCCATCAAAATACACATTCCTACCAAAACAGTGGCACACTTGCCAATGCTCCATTTCTTACCATAGTAGTAGCACTGGCTCCAAGTGACTAGACTCAAGAATGTCAAAATCTGCGCCTGGATACGCAAAGCGATGTTGAACTTTTCGGTGATGTTGTAAACTCCCAATGGTACGCCTGCCGAAGCCCAGAGGAGCATCATCGAAGGCTGCAAGCCTACGGCGTTGTGGCGTCGATAATTGACAATGATTTGGGGTATCAACTATCAAGCTTCAGACCTATGGCGCTGAAGCTTCGTCTCGCGATTTGATACCTGAACAGACCAGCATACGGCGCCGAGGGTACCAAGTACATTGGCTGCAATTGGGACACCCATTATACCCTGGCGAAAGTTCTCCCACTCCCACAAGCTGATTGCGGACTAGGATCGTCGTTGATGAATGGTAATAGGCAAGGATAATGCTAGATGAACGATAACAGGCATGGCTACATCAGTGATACAGCGCTAGCTTATCGGTGCGTAATATTACGATAACAAGTCTTGGCATGTAAACAACACTTGCTTTACTTTACGCTTTTCGCGCTTGTCGAACGGGGAGCCCAAAACATATTGAATTGTACGCATTCTTGAGAACTCACATCAAGTCGCACAATGTCGCGACCAGACTCCTTATCCACTCCACCCAGGCCAGACCGGCCCTTGCAAACAAAGCTACAGCTGCCCAATTCATCAGCCTTCTCAACACCGTCCTTCAGCTCCACACTTCCCCTGCCACGCCCCATGTCGGCTGCAGGCGCGTTTCGCAGGACATCCTTGTCAAGGAAAAGCGGCTTAGCCTCTTCACAACGATCTCGCCGTACGCGATCGGTCGCGCATTCCAGCGATGGAAGCCTAGGAGATTTCAGTGTGGAGAATTATACCGTGGATCTTGCGCAGCTAGGAAAGAAAGAAGGAAGTGCACGTCCAATGGGTTTCGAACAGGCCTTTCAAGACGGGCGAATCAATCATCAAGCTTCCCCGAAGCAGCAGGACATTCCTGATGCCGATGCCGATGCCGAAGCCGAAGGAGGAGACGAAGACGAAGATGGATATCGAGACGAAGATGATGATGGAAGGGAGGATGTAGACGCAGACGATGACGAAAATGAGAACGAACCGGATGATTTCATGGATAGCTATGAGGTTGACCTGGGGGGATTAGGAGACAAGCCAAGCAGTGTGCTAGTGGGGGATGCAATACACCCAAGGGAAGAAGTAGCCAGTGAAGACGAGGGACCTGAAGACTTCACGCAGAATCTGGAAGCGTGGATGAGAGGTAGCAAGAAATCGAAAAAAGAACAGACCGAGGATATTGCTGAAGAGCATGGCACGGATCTAGATTCTGAACAGGACTTGTCCGAATCAATTAGTGGGCATGGATTCCCGGAGGAGAGTGCAATCGAACCGCTGGGGATCTCTACACCCGTCCCACTAGGAAACCATGCAACTGTTGAGGAAGGTATAGAGAAGGAAGCTAAACTACAAGCTCCCCCATTGCCTCGATTGAGCACCGAGATGTTGCAAGAGAAGGCAGCGGAAGAGGTCTTTGATCGTATTTCGGCACTACAGGCAGAGGTCGAGAACATGCGGGTAGAGGACGAGGCTCGCCGCGCCGCACACGAAGCTCTTCTGAAGGAGCATGAGGAGATGAGAAATGAGTATGACAGCGCCAGAGATGATGACCGTGCAAGGTATAATGCTTTACATTCAAAGCACGACCAATTACAGCGAACACATGAAGATTCCAAAGAAGCTTTGCGAAGTGAGAATAAGGACTTGACACTGGAGTACAAAAACGTTTTGGGGCAGCTTCGGGCATTAGAGAATCAAGCCATTTCGGAACGGGGTACGAAGGTTGAGATGCTGAGAGCGAAATATGAGCCAGCGTTCCAGGAGCTGGAGGCCATCAAGGTCCAAGCAGAACACGACAGGAACGCCGCCAAGTCCCAGGTTGAGACGATAACTCGGGATCTGAAAGCAAGCAAAGATGAATCTAGTAGCCGTAAGGCTGAAATGGATATGATACAAGAAACAAATAGCGTTGCGGTCAAGTATCTGGAGACGGAGCTAGAAGCTAGGAGAAAGGAAGTTGCGCTTGAGCGTAAGGAGAGCGTCGATCGGGCCAACGAGGCCGCCTCGCTGGTCGAAAACATCGCACAGAAAGATGGAGAGATCTCAGAACTCAACGGCAAAGTTGAAACTATCGAAAAGCATCTCCGTCAGGTCCAAGAGCAACTAGGAGAGACACGTCGTATCGTGGACACAGTCGAGGATGAGAACGACCGCCTAGTGCAAGAAAACCACCGTCAGGCTGAGCGAGTCGCAGAGCTAGAAGCCATTGTCAATAAAGGAAAATCCGCAGACACGGGAACGGCACCAGTCACGGACGACCATATTATAACCGACGAAACGAACCACAAGGCCCTCCTTGAAGAACTATCTGATCAACACCAAATCACCTTGAGTTCACTAAAAGCCAATCACAGTAACGAGATCCAGACGCTCCGTCAAGCTCTCATCCAGTCAGAAGAAAGCATGCGAAAACACTCAGCTCAGCTCGCAAAAGCCCATGAAGAAAACCTCACGTCCCTCTCTGACCAACTCACAACCTTAACCCACCAACAAACCACCACCCAACAAACTTCCGCAGCCCTAGAAAAAGGCCTCCGCTCTGCAATCCGTACCCTAAGCACCAAACTCTCGCGCGCAGATACCATCGCAAAAACAGAAGCCCACAAAGCCCAACAACAAATCCAAGACGCACAGCAAACAAACGCCATAGTAAATGCAGAAATGGAATCCCGATTCGTAACCACGATCGAGGAGCGGGAAAGGGAATGGAGACGGAGGATCGAACTGCTGTTAAGAGAGCGAGAGAAGATGGGGAAAGTGTTGATGTGGGGATGGGGGAGGGAGGAGCTCGGATCCAAGACGAGTGGGGATGGGGGACAGGAATATCGGTATAAGTTCTATAAGAAAGGGTGATTCGTATATATCGGCGGCTCCGGAGGGACTCGGTTCTTGCGCTTCGCTTCTGCTATCTTGGCTCAGCGACATATTTTCAACAAGATATCCCAGATTTAGTTCAACCTCCACAAACCAGCAATTTTCACACGTATAAAGTCTGAACGTCCCGTTCATAACCCCACTTCCCATCCCATTAGCCTACTTCATCGAGTGCTAATGGGATTCGCTTGAGAGAGTCCAACATGTTAACATTGAATCCTGACTCATTCCAAAGCAGATGCTATATGGCTGGTGTAGCTGTGATGTCCAACTCGGTAAGAGAACCATGCTCTGTTTGAAAAAGGCTAAGTACTATTCTAAGACTAGGCATCTAGTACAGACCACCACACATCAGCAATAGAAAGTATCCTCGCACGCTCCGTTAGCGCACATCTCCAAGCGCGAGAGACGATGCCTTATTTACATTGAAGAGTCATACAACTTATCGAGCTATGGTGCTGCACCATGCGCTACTTCATCATATCGGAAAAATCCATTCCCGATCTCATCGTCTTTCATACCTAGCAACAGCCCCTCATGGAAGCTATAAGCCCATACAATCCATACTTCGGGTTTATATCAATATCAATAGCAATACGTAACGAACGATCGATTTACCACTAGATCCTTCCTGCTCGCCTCCAAAGGGCACGATGCGGAGTTACGTTGTTGTAGTTCCCTTTGCAGCAGGCGGACGAATCTTATACTCCTACTTCTAAAGCTGGAAGGGACGGGGGAGCATTGCGGCGGATGAGAGAGAGTGCCAGCAAGCTGCGTGGACGGCAAAGGAAGGGGGTAGACATGACGGTAGGGTGGATGGGATGCGGGATGCGGGATGTTGTGGTGGTTGCTGGGAGAGGCGCTGGGAGAGGTGGGATGGTGGGAGGTGGGAGGTGGGTGAGAGGTGTGGATGGGAGAGGTGGGAGGTGGGAGGTGTGGATTGGATTGGAGAGGTGGGATAGTATGGTACGTAAAGTTGAGGTTGAGGAGATGGGTTTTGTGGTTTGGTGGGGGGAAGAGGGGAGGTTTAGATGTTGTAAGGATTACGGAATTTGTTATTGTAAACGCTATGTGTGATGGTTCTCGTATGTATGGTAGTTTCTTCGTTGCTATGTATGTACAGATGATATTCTAGATTTCTGTATCGGTCATCAAAACATCACTTCTCCCTATCCAGACCCAGTTCATACTTCCATAAACAGTCATCTACGATCTCACTGCACGCCCTGACCCACAGGACAGACCGGCCCCTTGCTCCAGAACTGCTGCGCATACGCCGGCAGATAGCTGTTCGTCGTAAAGCTCGTTGGCAGATACGGCGCCACATTCGCCTTCGTGTATTTCGCCCCAAGCGACGACAGCGCCGCCAGCACATCGCTCGCGATATAGTCCAGGAAGATGAGATCGACCGTGGCAGGTTGACCGGTCGTGGGCAACGACGCGTTTGTCTGGACGTACGCTGGCAGGTCGAAGTTGGGGATCTTGGAGTGTGGCGTGTCGTCACCGTCCGTGCCGAAGTCGTCAGAGGTCACGTAGCCAGGCGTCAGGGCGGGAATCGCCCGTCGGGTCATGGACTTCGAGTCTCGTGAGTAGAGGCGAGACTCTGCGTCCGCTAGCAAGTATGGTGTGTCGTAACAGCCGTCGGCCCCGTTGAAGTCAGGCCTGTACTCCGAACGCCCCAAGCTTCTTTTCTTGGAGTCTGGCTGGGCATTGAGCGTATCGAGAACCTGTGAGGCCGCTGCGTATGGGACTTGTGCGATATACTGAAAGGCGTCTGTGAAAGGACTGACGATAAAGCTGTCGTCGAAAGTGAAGGGACCTTGGACCAGATCGAAGCGAATACTGCCAGTATTGATGAGGATAAGTCGAGGGGTTGTCGCCCGTGACTTGTTGACGACCTCAGCAGCAAGAGCGACTTCGATCAGACTAAAGATGCTACCATTGGAAAGGAACGGTACACAGGAGATGCAATATGTCTGTGGAGCACAACCGTACAACGCTGTGAGGTTCAAAGCCTTTCGATCCTGTGTAATCTCGGCAGACACACTTGGGCCGGGAGCGACGTCGAAGGTGCTAGCTTGCGAGCCGACTGCGTGGAACTCGAACGTCAAGCGGTTCCAGTCGAGGTATCGGCGGAAATACAGCGGACCCTTTGGATTTTGGGCCTGGCCATCAGAGATTTGAGATACCCGGATCGCGCTTGCATTGGCGGTTACGTTAATCGCCTTCTGAATTGGATTTGGTACACCGGCCGGGTTCATCTTCCCTTTGTAGCTAGATGACTGGATTCCTGACATGGACAAATATCCTAGAGTTTCGCAATAGCGACCAGACTCTATCCCCACAGAACTGGAGTCGTATACCGCCAAGTCACGGACATGCGAATGTCCACCAAATAGCTGAATAGGTGTGTTCGGACGCACATTACGGATTGCTTTCTGTACAATTTTCAGGGTGTTTGCCGAATCGGACGGCCTGACGGGGTTATGTCCTATGAGCAGGAAGAGATCCACAGGTTGGGGGGTGTTGACAGCATCAATGAACCACTGCTCTTTTGTCATATTCGCAGCCGGGATCACTTGCGTGTAGTTTGTGTTGCCCTTGAAGTCGTATAGCACACCGAATGCCATGATCTTCAGCCCGTTAGCGGTCGTGAAATAACGGTATTTCTGGCCAATATATTCGAATTGGCGCGTGGCGTTGTTCAGAATCCGGACGTTCGAGGTCACATATCTTTCGCCATAGTACTTGCTGAATTGTGTGAAAGTCTCGTAGGCAATGTCAGTCAAGTATAGCTCATGATTGCCGATGGTCAGAACGTCGTAATCGATCCTCTCGAACACGGCGTTGGACACATTGCCATTGGGCTTAGTGGCATCAGAAAGACCCGCGCCATCGTGAAGATCGCCTGCGATCATTAGTCACAGCGCGCGACTATGGTCTCTCCCTTACCTGTATCAACCAACAAGAGGTCCACCCCATAGCCAGAGGCCTTCTTCCTCATATCCTTGACGAAGCTGACAAAGTCTCCCCAGTCTGCACCATAGTTGCGTTCTTTGAGATGTCCTTCAAGCCAACCATGGGTATCAGTGGTGTGAAGGAAGTTCAATTGCCCCCAGGCAAGAGGGCTTTTGGGAGCGACGGTAGCGTTCAAGGCCTCTGGTTGCATACGTCTGACGAGCCTGGTGTGCAGGTCGGGAGTTGCTGGGCCATAGCAGGAATCACAAGCAAAGGCCTTGGTGGCTGCCAATGCAGCGAGGAGGGTTGGTTGTAGCATGCTTGCGTGGGAGAACTATGACCACGGCCCATGTCTGTGGATGCCGAAGTCAACATTATATAGCGATTGTCCTGACCAGCAAGCAGGTACGAGTGCTGATGACGGGTTCTGGTCTGCATCTTGCGAGCTTCCCTATCGGGCAGGGCTCATGGTCGAGCTCCAGAGGGGATCTGAGTGGACAACCTCCAATGACCTCCTGCACGTGCTTTGCCCTATACGCCACAACGGTACATAGGCGGTACAGACGGTATAGAGTGACATACTTGAGGATACGTGATGCAATACAGCACACGGATTGGTGGGTTCAGGTCAGTATACTTCACTGACTTCAAACAATGGAGAAGAGATGATGTCGGCGGACGCGGTACGATGCTCTACCTTTGCCAAGCCGCGAGTGACTGAGTTTCTGAACCCCACGCTAATTCTATAACTACGGTAGATTATATGGAGCGTTATACAGTACGGCAATCCTTTCGTACAGCCGAGTCCTCCGTCTAACATGTAAACTCGAAGGATCAAAGAGCGGCGCCAGTATTATAGAATTGTTTCGAGATCGAAGGACCCGAAGGATCTAGGGTAGCTGGCGCCGCAGCCAATGGCTCCAAAAGAGACTATTAAATTACGGCGCTTAGCTGCATGTATCAGCCCCCAAGGGACAACGATATATCATGAACCAATTCGATCTCTTCTCACAACCCTGTGGTCTTTCTTTAAAGATTCAAAATTCGAGGCATCAACTCCTCAAGTAACCCTGATCTCCACATCATGAATCCCCAACTCGAATTACCAAGGATCCGCCCCGGACTCCCCGAGCCTCGCGCACCAGCCGATCGTCCCTTCAACGCCATCCGTTCCTATCTGAAAGACCGATCCACCCTCGCAGAGACTGTAGATCGGCTCGCCAGTCCAATCGACTCATACTATGACCGCGAATTCGACGACCTCGTAGACCGGTCCCTCTACTTCACATGGCATACCTTTAATGCCATCATGGCCCAAATCCCCCATGATAATGCTGCATGGCACACCAGACTAGCAGAGATACTCATAGGACTGTCCGAACGTCCATCACCCTCCGACGAGGTGAGGATGGTGACAGAACCACCGGGCAGCATCTTATGGGCCGATCTTCCCTATTACTCTCCGGAATTCGTGGGTGGCTGGTCAGATGCTGCCCGTGTCGTGTACTCAGAGCTGGGCCATAATGGCCGACTCGATCCAGATTTTTTTCCGGACTATGACTTGAGAAGGGAACAGTGGACGCGAGCCAATGCTTTTGTTGCTCGGCTGGTAACCAAACAATGCAAAGCGCTCGACTATGAGGTGTATGCTATTCATACCATGCGGGCTGCATTGGAAGATGAACTGCATGCAGATGAGCTTTGGATAAATGTGCCTGCCGCCGCGGTGTGGGTGTTCTACGCAGGTAACTTCCTTTTTCGAAGTCAGCGGGAGTGGGTGTTTGTACCCGAGGAAGGGAACCTGGAAGGCCGGAGTGTGGCTTACGGTGGAAGGCTATGGCAGGGGAAGACAGGGTTTTGTGTAGAGCGATGGGATTTTTGGAAGGAGAGGTTTGGGGTGATCATTGATAGAGAGGATGTTGATGAGGATACTAGATCTTGGGCTGATAGTGCAAAAAGAAAGATGGAGGAGATTCAGCTTACTCGTTTATACCACTCTCCATCAAGTTCGCACTGCTGAGGACCGATGCAATTACCCATTCACGCATATAGACACGCCTACTCACTCCGCACGTCACCATGCCTACGCAGCATGAAGCATTCTCTGTGTTCAGAGGTAGCTTCGCAAGGTATTAAAAGCACTCTCAAGGTCCTCTGTCTGCAGGCGTCATAATTCTCCAAATTGATTTATAATGTCAACGCTATTTGTGAGAAATCTGTGATAGCTAAACGGACCCGAGAGTCAACTTCGCTAATTTGGTACTGATACTTGAATGTAAAGACGATATCACGCAGTTGTTCCCCTGTTTCTTGATTATATGGAAGACAAACATTTTCGAGATTTATACCATATGGTAGTTTTTGTCAAAGACCCTAGCAGATAGGGTTTTGCATCTTGTGGAGGAGGATAGTATAGAGATCTGTTCCATTTATTCTTAAGACGCAGGTTCTGCGATAGTGCTCTCCCCTACACAAACGTGGTGATGTGTATCGCTCAGTTCTCGGACCACAGGTGCAGAGCGGAGTTCAAATTTAGTATGGCTTTTACAGAGAAAAACGTTACATATTCAAGCCGGCGGTGGCTGGCAGTGATCGTCATTCACTGCGACGATCTTTCCGTAGACCTAAGATAATTAAATTGCTCTACGAAACTTGTTTAGTTCCTTGGTCGACCGGGGCAATTCTCGTTTCGTCTTTCACTAGTCTCTTTGACTAATTCGAATTGTTCAAGTGCATTGCAGTCAACGGCAACCACTGAGAAGTCTTGGATCCAACGGCAATCGTGAATGAAAGAGGAAGCCCTAAGTTTGTATCCGCTGCAAATGTTCAAGGACTTCTTGAGTCATACTAGAGCGCTGTCGCAGAGCTCCCCGTCGTCGGAAGCCTATGTTGGACACAACAGTGTAGCCGGCTGACGTATCGGTCATGCCTTGGGACTCAGACTCATTTCCATGGCAGTAATGGCGAGCTAAGGGCCAGCCGAGCAACTGGAACCATGAGTAGCGGGGCATCAATCGCGGACTTTGCTTGGGAAACACCTCGGTGTTTGGGTCTCCCTTATAGCTTTGCAGTAGCGACCTTAACCAAGCTACCATTCTCCACGTCGTAATGTACTCCTCTCCTCCAGCCAACCCAAGCATGCAGGACGTCCTCGCCGCCAGCTCCAGGTGAGAGTCCTTCACTGCTCCACTGGCACTTTTCTGGAATACTAAGGGCAGGTGACCCTATCAGGTCGACTGCAGGTCTCTGCTCATAGCCATCTCGTTCCAATTCTGCTTGAGTGAAAACAGGCGTACAACACGCATCCTTGCCCGCGAAGATCTTTTCCCAATCCTGCCTTGACTTCGACAGAAAGCGCTGCTGGAAATCTTCCGTAATGGCAGGCCAATTGGCTCGATCAAGATCCTGCGACATTTCGAGTCCAAGCCCATCGATAAGTTTCGCAAAGAAGTGCGGTTCGAGTGCGCCAACAGCCATGTAGCCACCGTCTTTACATTTGTACACCTGGTACCATGGGCATCCTCCATCTAACACGTTTTCCCCTCTCGGTGCATCCCACATCGACGTCTTCATGCTAAAGCGCATGAAGGTCCCCAGGTAGGCGCTTCCATCCACCATGTTCGCTTCCACCACCTGCCCTTTACCAGTCTGGCCTCTGCTCAGTAGTGCAGCCATAATGCCGAAAGCGCACATCAACCCACCACCAGCGAAGTCGGCTAAGATGTTGGCAGGAGGATACGGGGGAGCATCTTTGCGGCCCAGCTGAGAGAGAATGCCAGACACAGCAAGGTAGTTTATGTCATGACCGGCCATATCAGCGTAGGGCCCGTCTCGGCGAAACCCCGTCAAACGAGCGATGATCAGGCGTAGATTGCTCGCAAGCAGTTCGCTGGGGATGAGACCCATCGACTCTAGGACTCCAGGGCGAAATGGATCAATGAAAACATCGGCGTGCGTGAGCAGGCTTCGGAGTAGAGCTAAAGCAGCAGGAGACTTCAGGTTCAGGGCAATGGATGATTTGTGTCGGGAGAGGGAGTCAGCTGTCGGAGGTGGAGGGTCCCCAGTATGGGCTTGGGGGTGAGACCGATCGATTCGCAGGACTGAGGCGCCATAGTCTGCGAGGAGAAGCGAAGTGAACGGTGCTTTGTGGAAGGTGCTGTTAGGGCAGAGGTTTAGTAATGGAACCCTTTGGCGTACCTGGAGCCAGTCCAGCAAGCTCGACGACTCGGAGACCAGCCAGAGGTGGAGGTGCAGCCATTGAGCTGCGACGATTACTTTACATTCTCTTTCTTTCACGAGTCGCCACGGAGATTGATATCATTATGTCCACGCTATTCTTGATACAGAGTAATCTAAAAGGCTTGGCGCTGTACTACAAGATCTCTCTACTCCGTACCTATCATGTCTTCCTCTATCATCATCTGCCGACGGGCTTGAAATACTCTTCCCGGGAAATTTGATCCTGATCTTTGTACGGCCTATATAACCTCAGATCTGATACCTTGTCTACGTAACGTTGTCGGTTCGAAATTCAGCAAGTCATACGTTGCGCTTCTGGATTGAAACACTTTTGCTTCCGGTACTCCAATATACATAATTATCCCAACATGTGCAAAGTATGCTATACTACCCCTCCTTGAATTGCAAACGGATCCTCCTTACCCCATGAGCCCCTCAAACAAGGCACAACCACTTCGAGACACAAGCACAATAGCAGGACATAGACATTTAGGATTTTCGTCAACGAGGTTCTACCAACGACATTGATAACAGCTAGAGGGAATGGTATGGGCAGAACTACCTCGAATATCAGATCGACCAGATAGCAAAGAACGAGCGGTAAGTTTGAGATCGATCTCTACCGCTACCCGCACTGTACGGAGAAGATTGTCTACTTTTCAACCCCACTGCTATACACTGCACACTGGTCGAATTCGACTTGGGCGAAAAATGCTGGACGTATACCCTCTACAACTCTCTCACGAATGATAGCCGAGGTCGGACTTGGAAAGCCTATCAGCAACTAATGCCCATCCTCGAGCATGTATCTTGTCGACACAAGTATAGTGCTTCATCCGCGACCTAACACTCTAGCAAACGTTTGGTCATTGTGGCAAAGGTATCGCTGACATAGCTTTGGATCATTTGACGACCGATCACGCTACTTTCCACCGATCCACGAAAACATACACTCTTCGAAATGCTTTATCAATATTCCTGCCTGTATCCTAACACGCCGCATCTCATATATTGTATAATAATACAACAGTCCACTTCGTCCATCCAGAGTGGAGCACGTCCTGGACTGACTATGGGCGAGTCGAGTAATTCGCCACTGGTCCTGTATATGTGTTTCGTGCAAAGACAGTGTAATGCCCCAAACCAAGGATGACCACAATTGCGAACACCAAAGTTGAGTAATTCATGTTCGAGACTGTGACCGGTAATTCAGGCGGAAAGAAAGAGAAAACGGTTGTAATGATTAAATAACACACGGAAAAGGCATTGATCCATATACCAGCTCTTCCGAGCCGCCAAGGGCCGTACTTCAGAGGTCCATTCCTAAATCGTCTAACCATGAGGAGTAATATGGGAATGATATATGAGATTGAGAGTCCTGCAAGCGTGAGAGACACGGCTGCATTGAATGCGGTTGCGGAGACGAGTATTATGAGTGCAAGAAAGAGGTTGAACAGACCGGTCATTGCGATTGCATGAAGAGGTAAGTCGGAGCGTGGGCTCAACTGCGTAAGAATTAATTATTCAGTATCATCAGGGTGGCGATTCAAGATTGATCAGAGACTTACCCTGGAAAGATATTTAGAGAAGGGGAGCCCTCCATCGCGCGCAAAAGCCCAGGTCTGCCGGGATGCCGAAGCCATGATGCCGATCGTTGCACCCATACCCATTGTGATGAGAAGACCTGACATTGCAGTCGCGCCCGCTTTCGATCTAGTCGCTCTCTCGAAGACATACAAGAAGTCGTAGCCCGTCGGGTTCTTGAGTGCCGATTCCATGTTCCCGATCGTGAAGAGAAATGCAATGATCATTGCAAAGCCTAGAGCGCCATTCAAAAGGATGGTCAAGACCATGCACCACGGGACCACGACGGTAGCGTTTCGTACCTCCTCGACTGGGGAGACCGTCAGCCTGAACCCGGAGCGTTGAGCCGGAATCTCAGCTTACCCATATGGCATGGGCCATCATAGCCTAGCACGCCGAGTGAGCTTACTTTTCGGATCGAAGGTCGAATAACTACTTACCGAGGAAAGGGAAGACCCCACTGAGTAGGCCAATAAGCCATGTCACGCCCCCTGACGACCATCCTTCGCCACTGTTGAGTGCTTCAAACACAAATGAAGCGTCGCTGATGGGCCCCAGACACACCAGAGGAATTAAGATAGCGAAGAAGCTACAAATGTGGATCATCAAAAGAACGGCCTCTATCTTAGGGAGGACACGGGCAAACACGGTGTTGATGATCATACCGAGACTCAGACTGAGGTACACAAACAACATGGCTTGCCATCGCGTCGGAGCATAAGACGGATAATTCAAGACCACCAGAGCCTGAAGAACAGTTCCATCCAAATATATGGCGCTAGCGACGAACGACTGCCAACCTAGGACCGAGAGCCACCCTGATATTATCAGCTGCATGCTGCGATGGACGAGGGAGAGGGTGCGAGACCAGTGATCCAGCTCAGGAACACTTGGTGGTTTGGGGGTGCCAGCAACGCCACCCAATGATATTGCCCGCCGGAAGTGGGCATCCTTTCGGAGTCAGCATTCGCTTCTCTTTGCTGCGTGGACTTCCTACATCGAGACCATCTCAGCAAGAGAGGCAGCGGTAGCCAAGGACCCAAGGAAGCAGAATATGAAACCATATACAAGACAGACCGGACCTCCGTTCAGGAGGGCAGAGGCGTTTACACTTCAAATTTCAGTCTGAGATATTTCTCAGAATATATTATGACTTACTAGAGAACGGATTCCCAGGTTGCCAACATGGTGGTGGTGAAACCAAGCATGGAGATGAAGCCGAAATTCCTCTGCAGCCAATGTAAGCTTCCTACGGAGCATGCGCCGTCGACGCACGGCGGACAGACCTTCAATTGCTTCTCCTTGTCATGGGTAACAGTGGCTTCCACATCTTTGAAGGTATCAAGGCTCGACATTGGCGTGAAATCGTCGCGGAGGTCAGCCGTCATCTCAACTTTACTTTCTCGATCATGTCTGCCCGTCATGATCGTGCGAAGAACTCTTCGGAAAATAGTATTCTCCAATTAATGGTCGATCGTTATTGTTCGAAATCCGCCATTGTGATGTGGAAGTCATAAGGGGAAAATTCCAGATTATAATGTTCCGAAGGAGACAACGAGAGATCTGCTAGGGCACTAACCCGGCACGAATCTCGTGACCGCGCTTACAGATGCTGCATCGAATGCCAAAGCAGAACGCTTTGCGCCCCATGCAGCCAAACGAACCTACCAACGCACGGTCCTGATCGAATGTCAGTGCCAAAAGTGTCAGTCATGGCTGCGCAATGACGGACTCGATGCGCGATATGGATCGAATTGGCTATGACGACTTCCTGCGTTATTCTTCCGAAGCTCAGATCCATCCGCACGTGAGAACAAGCAATTTTGACCCTGCACGGCACGAAGCGTCATCGCAACAACTGTTACTCAAGATGAATCTTCATCGATCGAACGACACTAGTGATGGCTTTTCGCACAAATGTCCTGGAAGGCATAACCGTTTTTCGAGGTTGCAACTCCAAGTAAACATTATCCATCCGTAACACTTCGACAATGTGATAAACCTCACGTGACAACCATGCAGACCAAGGACCAAGAGCAACAGCAATCCATTGAACAAACACCGACGGATTAGCGCCCGAGAGCTTTCCGCAGTATATATACTTATGCTGGCGCATAGGGGAAGCCGGTGCTCGGAAGTTATATCGCACGAGGGGTGTCGTCGAATAGAATGGAAGAGAGCCACATCGCAATTGGCTCTGCTACCGCATCTGCAGCGGTGCTCTAAGGTCGATCCGTCGCTATCTAGCAGTTGACAGCGGCTTCGCGCTGCGGGCCGTACCATATCTTGGTATCATATTGAGCTTGTCCAATCGGACGTGTAACAACGACAAAAGCCAATCGTGTACAGCTTGACCGGCCACTAACGGCACCTCCACAATCACGCCACTTAATTCATTGACACATAGACTCATCATTCGGAGTACATCGAGAACGCATAGGACGTGCAATTTCAATAACCTGCGCAGGCAAGACGATTCATCAAATGCCTCCAACATCACTACCAAATCTACGTCAATATGAAAGTCTTCCGAAACGATGGAGACTATTACCCAAGCACACTCGGGACCTTTTGTCCCCCTTTCGTATCCAAATTGACTTGTGGATGGATAGTCCGGGACTCACGGCTACGATGATATTAACAAGACAATTTATATCCCAAATCCGACCGTATCAGTCGGTCTCTTCAATAAATCGCCACAAATGTTTCCTTTTTCCTTCCTTGAAGAGGACTGGTAAGTAGATCATCAGCCGCAGTACCAACTGAGCCGTGGTGGCATTCATACAGGGTCTGGAGCTTAGACATGGGCAATTACTTCTTTATTTTATGATATGAACGGTCGACAGGTACGAGGAAGCGATAGGTAGGAGGGTGTTGGGAACGCTAAGGCGATGTCTGGGTGATAGTAGTAGATGTGGGTGTGGGTATGAGAGGTTTGCATGCTTTGCGTGTTGGGAAGGGTGGAGATGTAGCATTTCTTGTGGTACGGTAGGGGCTCGCTTGATACAGAGCTGAATGTACTGTTGTATCAGGTTAAATCGTCCCGACCTTGCCGATCTTAGAGAACTGGCAGAGACATTTGGTATGACCGGTGTAGTTGGGTTTGCGAATGGATGACGCCTTTACTATTTCACAGTCTGTTAGCATTGACGTATTGAATTGATTTTCCGACCCCAAAGTGACAATATTCGACTCCCAACTTTTTCATATCATTGGCAAGTGTTGCAAGCGCTGTCCGGGTTTGAGGGGGCTGTTCGGCTGGGCCGGTCGCGCAAAGCTCAAATGGGAGGTACTTGTTTGCGATCAAGTCTCTGCCAGGGGGTTCAGCTTAGCACGCAATGTAAGTGCCTGTATCTGGAAGGGTCCCTGAAGTATGGTCTGCGAATGAGTTTGCAAGTCGTCAATGCGTAAGGAGGAGGGGTATGGATACGGCAGGTTTCTCGACCATAGGGAAAATCAAGTACGGGTAGGTCGTCGATACTGGGGATGCTTCATCTGACCCTACCTTTGGATAGGAATAACAGAGGCGAATTGAATACGTGACTTTGATGGTGTGATCGAGTGGAGATGTAGCAAGTCCATCTCATCCCGTGTCCCGGCGAATTTAGTACTCGTTCCGGCTGTACCTATGCAGAGGTTCTCGGAGATCGACGAGGATGATGTAGGTTGTCACCGGTTACCTGTTCGGACTAGAGTCTCGGATTGGTCAATACTCCTAGTTTTAAGGCTGGGAGCTCCACAGAATAAATCCACGCATGTCACATTTTGGATTCTTGACGTCGAAGCGCTCTTCAAACTGCCGCATTCAGCGTTCTCTTACTGAAAGTGCCGTGCGTACAGCTCTCCGCATAGCATTTGCGGGAGATAATTGATAGGGCCTCTCGATGAGGTACCTTGTAGTATGCGCGGTGGATGGATAAAGTCCTGCAACAATAGGTGGGGAAGCGAGCTCGGACCCTCGAAATTGTGGTTTACTAGCGCCGCTCTGTCCGAGAATAGTACCATGGTTGAGTCGGAGGATTTTTGGAGGGGGTGGCTTTTATTCCAAATTGATCCACATCCTGGGTGTGGGTGGGCTGTGGCTCTTGTGCGGGGTTTGGAGACCGAGGTGATGCTTTGTATAGGTAGGGTCAGGTAGTGGGGATGGAATGCATGTATGTTGTAGCCGACGGATTAGATTTTGGCCAATCATAGACTAGTTTTGAAGGCTCGAGGGTTTTGGCACGGGCCGCTAGTGTCCGTGTCGGGTGGTGTAAAAGCTTTGAGGGAGTCTCTTCGGCGATGATGCTATACTTGCCAAATCGATATGCAATGTATGGTCTGCGTTAGGACACTCCTCAGCGGGCATTTAAGCACGTGTGATTTGGAATACGTCTGTGTGCGCCACTGCGAGGGATTGAGCTTCGCAGAGAGTCTTATCGTCGCGTGTTCTTGCTGAGACCTGAAGCCGTGTCAAGTCGTGAATGGCAAGGCTTCGCCTCTGCCCCTGCTTTGTGGAGCGTCGGTTTGGATGGTGGGGAGTTCGGGTTCCACTAAGGATGGATGTTGAGCATGGCCTCCTTGATTATGTTTCTCACCTGGTCCAGGTGAGATTCCAATCGTTGCAGATGGTTTGTGGCTATGTTGAGCCTCTTCCATTGTCATCGCCTGCGCCTCAAGGTTTCTTTGACGGAAGTACTTGATCCCTGTAGCCTTGGTAAGGGTCGTCTAGTCTTGCTGCTCAAGGAGCCTACGTCGTGTAGTCAGTAAATCCACTGGTTGGTATGCCAGAACACGGGGGGTCTTTTCGTTACTTTACACTTCGACGACAAGCTTGTGTAGAAATTCGGTCGTGCCGGCGGCTGCGTCGGCAAGACTTCTTTCTTGGAGATAGTCCTGATTGGCTGCGGTTCATTCCACCAGGAATAAGCTTCAAGTTCAGTTGCGGTGAATGGATGCTGTCTGTTACACATCTTCAAGTCTCTGCAAGCAGTCTTTCATCAATGCCGCGTATCATGGATGAGCTCGACTGAAGTCGGTCAGGCTGTTGATTAAGCATTCCAGGTGTAAGGCTGCGGGAAATTTGGAATACTATCCGAAGCCGAATCCAGTGACAGGGGTCAATAAATTCATACAGCGGCCTCTTATTCGGTACCGAGAACTTGAGCTGGTATTCCTTTGTCGTCCTTGAAACACGCAAAAGTGTTGCTCCACCAGCAAAGAACCTACCACTCTGCTGGTAACAAAAATGAAGCAGGATATCCAGTCAAAAGAGCAGAGGATTACCTCGACACTCGGGCAATGCGTCTTCCTCCTACTTGTTCACTCATTCAAACGTTGTGTCTCCCTTTAGCAATTGACAGCTCTAAGCCATGGTGTCACCGCTGTCCGCTTCGAATGACATCTCCCTACGCTCTGATTGCTATACTTTCGCCGAAAAGGTCTTAGTATACCAAGTGCGGATCCTCTTCCCGTACTGGACGTGGAGCGAAAGAGCGGACTTCTTCAACTTTTGCTTGCCTGCCTACAGACCCACTCGTTCATCAGCTGGCCTCGGTATGGCTTGGACTAGGATCAGGCGTGACCACAATCTCTTTATCAACATATCAAGGCGGCCAAACATCTTCTCCGTAAGGCCTCAGGTTTCGAGCCCATGCCAGCAGGACATTGCTAACCTAGCCTTTAGGTCGTCCAGATGCACTACTACCTACAGTCCAGAGGCTATCCTCTCCCTGAGCCGCCAAGCTCGCCTGAGTCTCAGGTCATCCAATTCGCGGAGACCAGTGACGAGACCATGGAATGGCACGGTATGTAGTGCTTTGGTGATGGGTAGGGAGGGTGGAGAGTTGGTAATTTGTGTGGTTGGGCGTTTGCTGAAAGAACCTGCTGGGTGTATCTAGAACATTTGGAGTACCTGGTGGGTATCTGTCACTGAACAAACAAATATCACGGCGTTGGCCCTTCGATACCCAGCAGCGTCTACTAGATCTGGCAATCATGTCACCGCGTGAGCATAGTCATACAACATGTATACAAAATGTGCTCAAAGATAGATTTCATTGTTCACTTTGCGAGTAGTACTTGCTGCTGCGATCATCAGACATAGCAAGCAGGTCTGATGCGGGACTGTTGCCAATATTGGTGCCTGTACAACTTGGATAGTGGAGACGTTGGCTTCAGGGGCGCCACGGCCCACACACCCGGCGGGCGGGATCTGGGCCCGATGTCCCGAAACAACCTTAGCGCTCGGGCCTCTTGGTGGGCGCTTATTCTATCAGTTTTACCACGTCTTACTCCACACCTAGTCTGAAGTTCAACATCCGTATTGAATCGAAACAAGGGACTTATCTACTAGTAGTCAGGATGATGCGACCACATCATAACAGATATGGGGTTGAGAGAAATGCGAAACGACCTAGTGCGCGGCACGAGCATCAGGAAACGGCATCTGCAACCAATGATGCCGTCCGAGACTGGCCATGCTGGCGCTTAGAAGAGGGCTGTACCCTCCATCGCATTCAGAGCTGAATCCATTTCGATGCCCTGCCAATGGTAATGGCACGATTACACTGCCTTCCCTGAGATTCGAAACCAGGCTTAGTATGCACGATGTCACATCTCCGTGTCCCTGACCGTTGCTCGCGCTAGACGATGTGATCGTCAAGATACGGTAGGGTACTAATAGCAGGCTATGTTGGCCGTGAATATGGTGTGGATGAAGCAAGACGCGACTTGACATGGATTGGTCTTTCACCTAGCTGTACAGATTAACTGATACAAATGGCTGAACCCAGTCTTAAGGTCTGACAGGCTGCAACCATCACTTTGGCGCCTGCAATTGTGGTATATATTTATCGAGGATCCAAGTGACTCTACAGCGAGCTCCGGACACTGCGAGAACGCCAATACATTCGTAGGCTCCTTGTTCTCCAGATCTTGAATCTAGAAAGACATTAGCTTGCAGCGCCATAGATCCCCTTGGCTGACTGACGATTGGGGCCTGTTGATTCACAACATGGCTGATTTGACACGAGAGCAAGCTCAAGAATTAGTGACGAAGATCAGAGTGAGAAACGGGGGGATCTATTGCAAGAGTTCGGCGTCGGTCTTCTGGGCTGTACTAGAGGCTTTGGATAACAGGGGACGGCAGCTGGAAAAGCAGCTGTTAGGGTGAGTCTGCTTCCATACTAAGTGTGTTCATGAAGACTCTATTGACGATATGTTAGCCTTGTGGATGATCTTTACTCCAAAGACACGTGCTTCGCACTCGAGCTCATTCAAAATGCCGAGGACAACCAATACAACATAGCGGCCAATGACAGCGCGGGACCCTTCATGAGTTTCGAGCTGCACCCTGGTAAAATCATCATTGACTCCAACGAAGATGGATTCAAGCCAGAGAATGTTAAGGCTATGTGTAGTGCTCGCGATAGTACGAAGACTGCTTCTGAAGGGTACATAGGAGAGAAGGGTATCGGTTTTAAATCCCTGTTTAGGGTAGCCTCGAAAGTGCATATTCAGTCCGGCCCGTTCTCCTTCTCTTTCGAACATCATCGCGGCGATGATGGTATGGGATTGATCTCTCCCATCAACGAAGAGTACAGTGAAATACCTGCGGATGTTCGGACACGAATGACCCTCACCCTGTTGAACAGTCATGAGTCTAAATACCTTGCAAAGGACTTTTCGAAACCCTTTGGTAACTTGTTACTATTTTTGACCAAGCTAAAACAAATTACTGTCGTAGAATATGATGCAACGCGCCGCTTGACCACCGAAACCTTTCGGTACCAGTATATGCAGGCCTCCCAGCAAGGAATACTGACCAAGACTCTGGACAATCACGATGGTGTGAACCCTGAATCGACAGTGCGTTGTTTTCACATCGCGAAGAAAACGATATATAATTTACCAGATGACGACCACCGAACGTATCAACTAGGAAAGCAGACTATCAACATCACCCGAGCGGAGGTGGTTCTTGCGTTTCCTCTCGATGCCAATTCTGTCCCGTTGATTAGGAATCAAGAAGTGTTTGCGTTCTTACCATTGAAAGAGCATGGTTTCAAGGTAGGTCTTATGCCGAGCCATTACCCACTCAAGAGCTCACAGTCTATAGTTCATGATACAGTCTGATTTTATTGTCCTTGCAAACAGACAAGATATTATTGAGAATGAATGGAACCAGGCTCTACTCAATGGTGTTGCCCAGACGTTCATAGATGCTGTCCTTCAATTCTGTCAACATCCAACGCTCCAATTTCAATGGATGCGCTACATGCCAAGCACAGACATTCCAGGAGAATTCTGGGCCCAGCTGCAACCAAAGATACTGGCTTTATTGAAGACGACATCGATACTTCGACCACAAAGCGGAGGCAGTCTGAAACAACCTCATCAACTCAAATGGCTGAACACTAATTCTGAAGATGAAGATGGAAACCCGCTGTTTTATGATTTACCCGAAGAGCTCTATTTGTCGCAACACTACGATTTGGACAATCTGCCCGCACTGAAACAACTAGGCGTTGACACTGTGAGTATTTTCGAGATCTTGGCTCGAATCCGGGCAGACTTGATCAGCGAATCCTCGCGTATGAAGTCGACGAGGACTAGTAACGATTGGCATTCAAGGAGCGCGAAACTGTTACTGGCATCTTTCGACGACGGTAACCGAGCAGCGGCGAATGAGGTGCGGAATCTGGCGCTGGTTCCACTACACAACGGTGATTGGGCATCAGCGAGCTCAGGATCCATCTTTTACCCGTACAACCGTGGGACTCTGCCTGTTCCCACAGATCTTGGTCTACGACTCGTGAGCGTAGAAGCTCTCAAGAACTCGGATCGCAAGGCGTTGTTTTTCAAGCTAGGCATCAAAGAGTGCGCGTCGAAAGACGTAATCGCAAAGATCATTAACCAATACGCCATGGGGATCGATGTCCATCTGCAGTCCTCACTTATGCATCTTCGCTACTTATACTGGGAACTTCCCCAGGACGAGACTGGCCTCAGTGGTTTTATATACCTTCTAGACCAAGATTGTACCGCGATTTATCGCGTGTTTGTTACTGATGGCAGGAGTAAGGTTATCGATGACATGTATTTTGAGTCCGATGATGAGTATGGGCCTAAGCAACTATTTTCAGGGCAGCTTACTGGCCAGAACGTGGGGCCCTCATTTGCTGCCCACTTCATCAACTCTGCTTACTTGACGGCGGTGTCTCCTTTAGCGAGGGCGAATGACATGTCTTGGAAAGATTGGCTTTCAAAATTCGGGAACGTGCATCAAATTCCACGACTTACAATCCCTTCCGGCACTCAATTATCAAAAGCTTTCCTTCACATCATCCAGCACCGAAAGAACATGATCATAGGGACTCTGAAGCATCACTGGAGGTCTTATAGCGACATGATGAACCCTCAGATAGTAAAAATCCTGTCGGAGGTCACTGTCACCTGCGAAAATGGCCCAGACACGCCTATGGAGAAGACATACATGCCGCTACCACGATTGAAATTGCTTTGTGATGATTTGGGTGTTGGCCAAAAATTGCCTTTTGTGCAGTTACCTGTAGAGCTGAATGACGAATCGTTGAAAGACTGGCAGTTCTTGGAGACTTTCCATATTGGAATCGAAGCAAATGTCACATTCTACCTTGAGATCCTGGGGCAAATCGTCCGTTCTAGCAAGGCCTCAAATACAGGACTTACGGCTAAGGGGGAAAGTGATCTGTTCACTGTATATGGAGCAATCGAGAAGCTTTGCAAAGCTGCCGATCACAGCCCGATCTGGTACGTAAGTCGCAGCTTTCGCAGCTCGGTCTAATAACGTACACGCAGTGAATTCTTTAGCCGAGAAATCGCAGTATATATCCCACCTGGTCGATCTCACACAGGACTGTGGGCCGGGCCCCACGACTGTGTTTGGAAAGCGCCCAATTTCTTCAACTTCCTGCATCCGTTGTCAAGCACCACTAGATACAGGCATCTCGGACATCTTTTCAGCTCCATCCTGGGTATTAGAGACGCCACGTACATTGACTACATCGATCAGATCAGAGATTGTAAAAAGGCTGGAAAATCGCTAACCGACACCTTAGATATATATCGCCAGATCCACCAGGAGACATCTTCCGAAAGTGACAAGACCCATGTGTAGTAAGCCGTGTTAACCTCAAAGTCTGGCTACTAGAGCTAATCGCCGGGTGTTCCTTACTAGTGAAATCCTCGAAGAAGATAGCTTGATATATTTGCCTCTTCAGCAACAATGGTACTCGCCGTCCTCTTGTCTTTGGGCTAAAAGTACCTGTATATCGGGCAAGGTCGCTATAGCCAGTATCTACCCAGGACTCCAGGAATTCTTCGTCGATCGGCTTGGCATTCAGCCACCGCATGTCGGCATGTTCGTTGAAGAACTACAGCGTCTCGCCAATGGTGACATCGCTCCGCCCATTCAGCAAGTAAGCGATCTTATCCAGGAAATCAGCTCGCGAGCACCAACCCCAGAGGCACTTAACGGGTTGAGAGATTGCAATATTTTACCTATCAAGGGCATAGATGGTCAAGTAAGCCTACAACATGCCGCCAGTCGCTTTGCAATAGTCGATCGTCTCCAGTATGAAGACCTTTTCAGAGGTAAAATCCCCATGTTGGATTTTGGCCTAGAAGACATTTATAAACTTCAGCCCTTCCTTTCGGCCCTCGGCTTGGAAGATAGATATATGTCCCTAAATATCAAGGAAAATTCAATGGCGAACTCTTCCACGTTGGATTCTATACTTAGCAGACGCATGAGAGCAAAAGCCTATGCCTTCTACCGGTTGGTGTCCCCATATTGTTCCTGGTCCTGTTCATTTCACTAATTGCTATCATTCCAGGTGTGCCGTTCATTATGGTATTACCCAAGCGCAAGATCAGTCACTTCATCGTCAATTTCTAGCCACCAACATCTACAGGAGTAGCGGGATCACTAAAACGCTTACTATGGCAATAAGTGGGATAGATACAATTGTCGAAGGTGCAACCGGAAACCTACACATTGAAAGTGATGAATCGCAAGTACGATTATATGTTCCCACAGGTGAGGAAGATCATGAGCTTTGTTATCTTTCCGGCATACCTGGGACATTAGTCTCGCACCTGGCAATAAGGAATCCAGCGGCAATCAAAGTTTTCGGGGACATTATACAAGCCAGTCGCTCGTCCGTACTTAATCGCGTGCTTGACGAACACGGTATAATACGTGTGCCCGGAATTGAGCCACTTCCATATGCAGCCCCAGAGGAACAGTCGATCGCGGCCAGCATAGAAAATGACAACATCACTGTGCCTCAAGCTACGTGGAATCAGCCACGTGACTCATCAGCGACGAGTGCGGCACAGCATTTGAATCGACCAATACTCAATCAGCCAAGCGGTTCGGCGGCAACGACTCCTACGTATGATACAAATACACCACGATTTCGTCGAAGCGCCAGTCCGAGAACTCCGGACCGTACGGAGTCGTCAGTCAGCGAAGGTTTCTTAAGTCCATCCGGTTACTCAAACAGTAGAAGTAATGTAACATCAAGATCGAGCGTGTCGCCTAGCCCTTCACGGGGAAGAGACGCTCCTATCCTCGGGCGAGATACCAGAGACGATGAATACTGCATACTTCTCAACGATGTGATCAATGCTGCGGCCTCCACCAACTTTCCTGCCTCTATACCAATGGGTGCGGCGACTGCAGCTCATGCAAATCCGAGATCTCTCCAAGAAAACCTATTCGGTAGACGCTCAGAGAAACAGATGAGCCACGACGTAAAGATCGGAGCAGCGGGCGAGCTATATGTGAGCTTCACATGATGCCCTCTCCCTTGAAGATCACTGATACCTTCAGGCTTTCGAGATGCTACTGAAAGAACTCCTGCCTGACTTTGGACGGGCAAATTGGATGAGTACAGTGCGGAGGAAAGTCCGCGTGCATAATAAATACAGCGATATGCCGCCGTGGAAAGGAGCCGAAACAGCCGACATCGTTTACGAAGACCAGTCACCTGACTACAAGTTTACCAATTTACTCATTAACAATGGCCATCTGCCCGGCCACCACCTAGCTCCCGGACCGAACCTGAAATACTATCTGGAAGTGAAAACAACGACTAAGGAATGTGGAACCCGTTTCTTCGTTAGCAAAGCACAATACCACAGGGTAAGCAAACTCTCAAAGCTGATCCCTGACCGGGCACGGATGGCTTATATGAGTCAATCAATCACTAACAATAAATATGACTAGATGAAACATATGGCCCTGACCTCCGAAACGGCAGCCACAGAAATCTACATCATCCTACGAGTTTTCAACCTCGGTCAAGACAACATAGGCATGCGACTCTATGTGGATCCCATGACTATGAAGCGGGAGGGACAATTGTTGTTCGAGCCTTCGTCTTATATCGTGACACCGGGTGTTGAAGTGCAGGAGGAGCGTGTAGAACCTGGTGAATCGGAGGAGGAGCTTTGAGTTTTGTTAGAAGAATGGTATGGTATGGTGTAAGCGACGTATGTATTGTATACATCTCCGATGGCATGGTTTCTTCCTCTTCCTGCCCTCATTGTTGTTGCAGTACCATCTCACGGCGTGCTCTACATCTTGCACCAAATGCAAAAGGACTTACCGCGATCGCCAGCTACGACAGACTCCGAAATGTGGATCCATATGACCATCCGTATCCCTACCCGAAATCCTAACCCACACTTTCACCGTACGGGGTACATCTTATGCACAATCCTATCCTGGCCCCTACCATCAGGCCCCCATAAACAACCCCCGTATCAATTTCTCCGCAAGCGTCTCTCGCTTACGACCATTTACATTTTGTATGCCCGCTCCAGATTAACAAGGTTCTGATCGCTGCGCTCTACAAGCTTTATCGAAACCGAGTATTCAATTCAAAGGAACATAACCAGAAGAAGTCAATGACCGCCGTTACCAGATCGGAAGTTGTCCACTTAGCTTCAGTGACCTATAGATACCAATGCAGATCCAAACCACATAACCCACACCATCATAGCCCTTATTAGCATCCATAAGCTTCCACCACCAAAAACCCGAGCGACACAGCATCCCCCCCTCAATATAAAGCGCTGACTATGCAGGCCTTGGAATTACCCACCACCTATCCAGCCTTCATCGAGTACCCGCTTACCAACCCAACACCACCCTCGAACGACAATCTACGCAGACTCCATGCGGAAAAATCTATAACAGCACACGAAGATAACAGGTATGTAAGGTGTCTTCAGGATCTTGTGGTGGGGTGGGGTACGGAGTGGAGGGTTCACAGTTTAACTTTCTACGAATAATATTGAGTGATGAGAGTGGTGAGAATGTTCGCTATGAGTGGATGGTGACTGCCTGTATTGTATTATATCGTACATTATTGGTAGGGTGTAGGGTGGACGGTAGATGATTGCTCTCGCTTTTGTAGAGGTGGGCATGAGGGGCTGTTGTAAGGGGTTGATGTTGAGGTTTTCGCTATGACCGGTTATGGCCCTGACTCGTGTCTAAGGAAGCGGATGGGGATACTGCGGTCGGTAGCTTGTTGGGGAATTGATGGAAGGGTGTGTTGGGATAGGGCACTCGGAGGTTTTGTGAGAGGTCTGATGGAGAAATATAGAGTACACGTAGTTGACGGTAGAGGAATGATAGTAGAGCGTGACGGTCTTTATAACGTGAGCCTTTTAGATTGTTCCATATACCATGCTATGCAATACATAGATGCATCTCAGTGTGCCAGCGGCTAGTCTTTCCCAGCATTCCGCTCGAACACGAAGAGCGCCTCATCCTTACCAGGGAATGAAGGTAGCGGTATCTGCACCAGCAATGAGAATTCTGGCTTCTCAGCCAACATGTACTCAGCAACAGTCCTATCCTTGAACGCAGTGTATCCGTTCCTGTTTTGCGTTCCAGCAATCACTACGGTATCGCCTTTGTAAGCGTTGAGTATCTTGGCCGTGAAGCCCGCGCCGACAATGGGATACACCATCAACAGCACAGTATTTCTACAGCCTGTGTTCTCTTTCAGGTATTTTTCCCCGTCGGCGACGATGGTGTCGTCAATCCACATCGTCCGGTATTCACTCTGTTGATTGTCCACCGCGGTCACGTCCATACCCATCCTTCGCAGTATGTACGTCCAGTACCCATTGCCACTACCAATCTCCAGAACCACTCTGTTCTCCTTTCCTTTTCCTTTATCCCCACCAGCGAATTGTTTCATGATGGCCAAGGACTCGTAGCTCGGTACCACGCATCCGAAATGATGCATGAAGACAGGCAGGATATGATGACTTGTCTTCACGGTCTCGGTACCCTCCTCTGGTCCCACCCACTCCAAGTTTAGACATGCCCATGCCCAGTAATCGTAGTAAGGGTTGGTATGCTTTTTGCTCCTGGGAATATTGAGTGTCGAAGGGATCAAGCGCTGAGATTGGAGGTATGCTGCGGTCTTCGAGCGGATCGAACCCTTCTTTGCATTGGCAGCGAAGCCGGTGAGGACTTTTGACGGGGAGGTATGCGGGGCAAATATCGACGTGTATGCTTTCACATCAGACTGAGAAGGAGGTGGTAGCTAGGGTGCGTGAGATGGGTCCTAGTAATCAGACGTCAAGCTCTTGAGATCCGCGAAGTATTAGAATACATGAAATGTGGGGGCCTGTTACCGGTTTGCCCTCGCTGTCGAGGTACCACGCGTGGAGACCAGACTCGGCGCCATGATCGATGGCTGCTTGAACCTGGGCGAGGGTGACACTGGCAGTGGCATGGTAGACGTAGCTGTCGTCGTCGGGTAAATTGAATGTTGCGATGATGGAGGAGCGGAAGTCGTTGTTGTGGGGAGGTGTACAATGGCCGCTGTCCCAAGCCTCGAAGAAAGCATCTGCACCGAAGGATGAGGAACCCTCTGTTCGTTGACCAGTGTGGGAGACCATGATCTCAATGTTGGAGCTCAAGTATTTTCACTACGCAGGCATCTGTAGAACTAGTTCTAGGGCTAGCGTGTGCAATACTCTAGCAACAACTTGGCACTACCGATGGACGCCCTCCTGCCGCCCCGTTTTGTCTGTGAATCTTTGTGATCATCCTATCCCTTATAAGTAAGTGAAACAAATCTTTTTATCGACTGATTGTGCAGGAAAGACTAGATACAATATGATATAAACGGGGAGGAACTTTTTGTCACCACTGCCAAGGAGTCCCAATCGTCATGCACAGGCTAAAGACTGTACGTCCTCAACCTTTCTCTTTTCCTACGACACAATCATGCCACGCTACGAGAATTTGGGCTCCATCAATCTATAAAGTCATAAAGTGAAATCAGTATTCACCGCTGCTAAAGATTATAACCTTCGTGGAGAACTACATCTCGATCAAGGAGTATACGTTAAAATACTTATTCCTCCCTACCCTCCGTCAAGAAATCTATATACAATACATCCGCCGTTCATATGGACTACCCTTGGGATCTCAAACATATGATGAAATGGTGACTCCATTGATGGATGAGGAGGAAAGGGGCGAAGATCGAACGCCAAATACTAGAAGCTCTTTGGATAGGCCACATCTCTGGCAGCAGGACAGAAGACCTAGTAGTCTCCATGAATGCTGTAGGTTGAAGGCTAGTGGTAGAGCAACCACTGTAGCTACCGCATCCCATGTTGTTGCTGGTTTCATCACTATTTAAACATCTTTGAAATTACTTGCCCTACTTCTACTGGAGATTCTCGGTAGCCTCGCTCGCTGGATGCGGTCTCAGCCGAAACATCCCGTGAGGCCATGGGGTGTGGGTGCAGCAAATAATTAATTTTGTCATATTGCCAGTTAGTGACACATTCTTGTGAAATCTTGTCCGCGGGACCGGGGAAATGATACTTCTTTATTTATTCCTATTGTTTTGTCGACGACGAAGATGCAGGAGTGATAATTGCAGAGACGACTAAGACGGCGGTTATTGCTCCAAGAATACCGCCGATGAAATTGTTTGCTGGCGGTGGACTACTCGTGACTAGATAGTTTTAGTAAAATGCTGAGGTTTCCTTTGCCGAGAAATGGCTTCTTGTAAGTGGGGATGTATGTCCATTAGCTAGCCTATGCAGAAAACCCCACATTGCGAATTCATAACGTTGTTGCACAAATTCGATCTTGATGTCTTATTTCATAATCTATCCCACAAGAATAAGTAGTTAGCAAAGGCTTTACCCTTGTACCAGGCTTTGGTCTTTTGGAATGAATCACCCTGTCTCATGTCTCCAACAATGTGATAGATCTGAAAACCATATTCGCACACAGACCCTGTTTAAGAGTTGGTACGAGTCCAGATGGCCACAACCCGACTTTCCAAGCCCTGCCGAAAACAGAAGATGCTTCTATACTACTATATCTTTAGAAGACGACACGATATCTAAGATGATTTTCCGCTGGTAGACGTACTGCTGAAGTGAGTGAGTAGTACAAAGTAAAACAAACCACAGGCGTTGAGTTGTGGAATCCCGTATTCATATTTAGCTTGGCCGTTGTGCTCATACCAATCGTGATCTTGGACGATGCCTGAATGGATGGATCCTATGGAAGCGCGGTTATGTTGTATACAGATTGCCGCATCTCATAAGTTAAGTGGATACCGCCATTCTGGATATCCGTCTCGCTCCCATGACAAGCATACGAGTGCAGGCTCTCGCCCGTTGTCGCCAGATTTCCTTGCTCCTGTCCATCCAGATTCTCGTAATAGTTATTGCGCGTAGGGTTGCCGGAACGCTGTGGGAGTCTGCTATGCTGATCTGTACCCAATGTGGAACAGTCTGCATTTGATTTTGATTGCTTCAACCTCGTCGACAAGAGGGTGCTAAAGTAGTGTGGACGCGACATGGCTGATTTGAGGGCCTTGTATGATGGAATGAGGTAATGGCACGTGTGGTTCATTGCTGGCATGCAAGCGACCAAGATACCGACTTGGAATTCCAGCAGTCTTTTAGGAAACGGGTTAGACGCAAAGTCGTAACAGAAATTAAAGGTCATGCTCACGTGGTGATCATGACTGGTGTAATATCCCACAAAACGTCCTTAGTCTGATGGAGTTTCTTCCGATATACTATGCTGAGCAGCGAGCTTAGGCATGCCCTTTCAGAAGTAAGTCTGATGAAATAAGTGAATGGGGTAGGAGAGTCGAACAGTATAGCACTCATGAAGATGACGATGACACCTATTTTGCGACGTGTGGGCATCTGTAATTTGGAAACACCGACGATCGGTAGAACCAAAATGTAAAGGTCGATTGCGAGTCCGACGCATGACAGAGAAAGTGAGATTGCGAATTTGGGCCTTAAGCCAGTGCTGTATTGATGTGAGGCCCACGTCTCGTGTCGAGATGGGGTGATCACAGTGAACAAGTATACGCTCAATGCTCCGTAAAAGGCCGCTGTCAGGTAACCACCCACAAGAGCGCAGATCCTCATCCATCGCCATTGTCCGAATATATCCAAGTACATGATGAAGAAGGTGACCTTCGTAAAAAGCATAGTCGTCGGCGTAAGGACCGCGATTAGATAAGATGGCTGTACAACATAATCTGGTGAGAAGTGTGATCCACACAGCGCATGAGACTTACGATCAAAAGGTTCAGGCTGTAAGCGTCAACAACACTGACGTCCCACATATGGCTCCCAAATCGACCTCTCTGTGTGCCTGAACAAGTTAGCTTGGAACAAGATTGTACTGTTTTGGAAGGTTACCCCAAATGCAGGCAATATAGTAGGTGACCGAGCCGAGCTATTAAGATAGGTGAGCAGTCAGGAAGGGAAAAAATGTTTTTATTCATTCTGCAGAACTGACAAAGCCTATGAGCAGCGTTACTGCTGTTTGTCAGAATGGCGCACTATGACCGGTACAGCATTCATATGCTCACAATCATCCCAACTGCACTTCCGAATAATCCTCGTCTTCATCCATGCTCGATTCACGATGAATAGCAACGTCAGCGCGAGTAACATCGAGCCCACCACAACCAGTGGCTTGGCATTACTAGCTGAATGGCCGAAGTTGGATTTTACGCCAGGGGGTGGTGGGATTGTTGGAGTTTTTCCTAAACGCTCCATCTCTTCTCGAGAAGGCTCTGAGATTTCTAGATGCGTTGCTGAAGCTGGTCAAATGCAAAGATGATGAAAAATTCTGTCAATGGAATCCGTAAATTATATAGGAATCGTTAATGGATCAACGGCAATCAAATAAACGATGCAGGGCCAGAGGGGCCTTGTAGGTCCGCTTATGTCTCCGAACGAGGGAAAGGAGATGAAATATCGATATAACAGCAAGAGGGAGAGTTTAACATCGTCACCCCCACTGCAGCGGGCTGCTGAAACGCCTCCTTATATGCAAGGTGGAGATCCTCCAGCGGCCAGCTGAGGTTTGTGTGCCCGCCATACGCCCAAACCTGACTGCGAGTGCCAGTAACATACGATAGTTCTAAGCGAGGCACGGTACAGCTGTAACATTGCCGGCCCAATCCACGGACTGACCTCACCTGTTGAGGCATCCACCTGATCACCATGCATAGGCGTACTTGCGGCACAGACTACTTTGGTAGTGACTGAGATACAACAACAACACGTGGCATGCTGAGACACTTCTCCACTGCCATGCAAGTACCGTAGACGTACATATCCACCAAATCCTCGAACTTCATCATCTGCAAGTCGTCATATACTTTCCTCCCCTGAACCATAGAAATCAAGTGGAACGCCCTGGAATCTGGAGCGTTTAAAATCCTGATTGTACTGTCTTGAGACGTACCTACCCATCATGGTGGTGTTTAGCACTGTAGTTGGAAACAAGGCTATGTGATCCACACTCGGAAGGGCGTGCAGATCCCTTCCTGTTGCGCCGTGTTCATGCATACAGATTGTCCACATTCTGTGATCCTGATCACCGCACTTTGCTTATGTGGGAAGACTGACAATTGCGTGACAATTGCGGCAATTTTACTTCGCACCATCCTACCCTGAGGCACGAGGCTGTGGTGCCAGAGGAGACCGCCAAGGCTCCGCTATCCCTAGTCTCATCTGGGTTTAGCGTAGAATACACAGTTATTTCGTGAAAGTGAAAGCTTGGCACTAACATCGTATCTTACAACATTAACTGGACCATTGAATATACGATGACATCTTAGCTAATCAGTATAATCCACACGGCTTCCCCAGCATGGTCTCAAAACCTGAGACCACGCTTGGCGCCGTCCTGGTTGTAGGCGGTTCTGGATTTGTCGGTTTCCACATATCCCAATATTTTCTCCGACAGCCAGGCTGTACCTCGATATCTGTTCTGAGCCGAAGTCCTCGGCGCAACATTCTCCCGGGAGTTTCTTATCATGCCGGAGATGTTTCGAGCCCATCAGAGTTGCAGAAGACGATAGAGAAGATCAGCCCAACCGTCATAATACACGCTGCGTGTCCGCCGGCGACGTCAGCAAGCGCAATGACTTACCACGAGATCATCGTGGAGGGTACGAGAGCACTGCTCAAGCTCGCATTGAAGCTACCTTCAGTCAAGGTGTTCATCTACACGTCATCAGCTACAATGGCAGCAGGCCCTGCACATATTGATCTCGATGAGACGACTTCGTTAGCTGACACAGATCCTCAGAGTCACCCGTACGCCAGATGTAAGGCCATTGCCGACAAGATGGTCTTGAGCGCGAATGCGCCAAATCCAGAAGACGGCGAAGGCGGGCTCTTGACAGCCTGCATTCGGCTACCCATCGTCTACGGAGAGAGAGATTTGGTCTCTATCCCTGGCTGTCTTGGTGCGCTGGAGAAGAACCAGACAAACGTCATTTTAGGCGACGGCTCGAATCTTTGGGACTTTGTCAGTACAGAGAATGCCGCTCGTGCTCATCACCTATTAGCAGCGGCCATGATGAAACGTACGGCTAACCCGTCAGCGCTGAAAGTTGATGGCGAAGCTTTCAACATCACTGATGGTCAAAGACAATTGTTTTGGGATTTCCCGCGGCTGACGTGGAAAGCTGCAGGCTGGAGACAACCTGCAAAGTACAAGCCAATCAGACTGGCCCCAAGTTTTCTACTAGTGATAGCTTTTTGTCTGGAGTTGATTTATCGCCTTTTCACAGGTGGACAGAAGCGTCCGACCACTTTAAGCAAGCAGCAAATTGAGTACTCTTGCTTCGAGCACACCTATCGTATAGAGAAAGCTAGGGACATGCTAGGCTACAGTCCCACTTCAGATTTTGAAACGGGCGTACGCGAAGCTGTGCAATGGTCTCTGGAATATGATGGCTGGCTTACAAGGCTTGCTAACTGTAAGTCGCTCAGCAAGAAAAAGGCTTAATCCAAGACAAATTCTCACTTTTGGGCCATCGACTCGAGGGTTCGCTTATGGAAGGTATACGTTCATCACTGCGGTGATCTTACATGCATACTGTTGCTCAACAGTATCATTCCGGAGTCTGCCATGAAGAATCTGGACGCTCTCAAAGATGGCAATCACGGTTGAGCATTTCGCACACGCTTTAAACCCAGTACAAGAAGGCTGACTGGACCTGAAACAAGACACGACAGACATGTCTCTTCGATCAGCAAGTCTCGAGGACTCATCCCTTGTGATATTCATCGCCAGGAAGGACATTCTAGATCGTCATTGGTCTTTCATCGCGGACTTTCACGGAGGGAATTTTTTAAACCGAGGCGTACCCAAAACCGTGCACGAACGCGTCAAGTCTGGCTGAGTTATACATGTAGCAGAAAGAGTAGCAGAAAGACGTTGGATGGCTGTGGTCATACAACATAGCTCTAAGATTGTCCTACTGCCGAATTACTGCCGAGCTTTACCCGAGAGACGCGTGACGCGTTAGGCTTGGCGCCGCCGCGTTCCAGAGCACCTTCATGCTATCGCTCTTCAACCGTAGGCAACGTCGTCTGCGAGGAGGTGCTCAAAGGACTACAACATCCGAACAACCTTGGAAACTTTACTATCGATATGAAAGAGGACCTTGAAATTGCCCAATGCGAATTGGAGGTCGCATTCCCTCCAAAAACTCCGATCAAGTGTCTCTACAGCGAAAATCATGAAGGCGAACTTATGGGGACTATGACTTCATTGATATTCACCCATGGCGCTGGCGGTACATTGAAAGCAGACGCTATTGTAAATTTTACCTACGGCTTCGTTACCTCAATTACCAGAACAACGGTGCTATGTTTTCGAGGCAATATGAATCTGGCATCTAGAGTTAAGATGTTCAAAGCTATCATTGGAGCTCGAGTATCCCTGCTAGACCACACAATTATTCCTAGTCCGGCGTGTCTTGGAGGGAGGAGTATGGGGGCCAGAGCCGCAATCATGGCTGCCACTGCGGAGACGACGCACCTAGTGCTGGTCAGCTATCCGCTCCATACTGCCAAAGAGACCCGCGATCAAATACTGCTCGATCTACCCGCCTCGATCAAAGTCATTTTCATCAGTGGAGATCTTGACGACATGTGCGATCTTAAGAAACTCGAGACAGTGCGGCGGAAGATGAAGTGTCAAACCTGGAAAGCTGTGGTTCGTGGTGCAGATCATGGGATGAATGTCAGGCCCAAATGTGGGACCCAGGATGTTGGGAGAATGACAGGTGCCATCGTAGCTACCTGGCTGCATGACCTGAATGAACGCTTGACCGAGGGTACCGTTTCATGGGATACGGATAAGGCGGCAGCGCAATGGAGTGGTTGGGGTGAGCCTCAGATTATACCCGCGACTACTGCTGCTTCTACAGAGCCTGAGGGACCTTCTGTCAAGCCTGTCGAATCCGCCGCAAAGCGATCAAAGCGGAACAGCAGTAAGAACATTGAAGCAGTACAAGAACCCGAGATCACTCAAACACCGAAGCCAAGAAAGCGTCGCAGGATTTGAAAAATGTTTGATCATGATGTTTGGTGTGGTCAAAAGCCCCAACATTCCAACAAAGACTTGGGAATGCTGCTCAGGTGAGCACAGTTTCCATTGGGCCTCTCTTCGAGTTGCTACTTTTAACATTGAATCTCTCAATTGGCTCAATCTCAAGTCGCATTCCATGATGCATCCCACATGACTTCGGAGTCCTGGGGTTTCCAACAGCCAGCCACTGGGATTCTTGTATGGTATATATCCTTAATTTACAATTTCCTTGAACCCTGTTGTCGGATATGCATTGCCAACCACGCCATACCCTCAACTGCAACAGCGAGGATGCCTCCACCACAAGGAAGACCGGGTCCCACACGAGACTCTGGTCCAAGATCACCGAAGTCGATCCTTGTTGCTCAATATTCTCTACTTTTATCAATTGGGACGGGCACAGCTGGAGTCACTTACTTCACCATAGCAGGCCCTGAAGATACAGTCAATCTTGTAGGCAACGCAGTCAATATAGCGACGGTGATTGCCCTGAAGCTGTGCAGCTACATTTGGTATCGACTGACTGAGTGTATGATAGCTGGTGTTGTCCACGGCTTACCTCATAATCCATCAAATCACATCGCGGAGATACTGTCAAGGTGGCACATATATGGTGCCATACCGCATAAATAGATTACGATCCATCTGTTTGAGAACTTGCGTACTCGTCATTGTCGCCTGGCTAGCGACTACAATTCTTGGCTCAATGGCGGCAGCTAGAGCTCCCTTCTGCGAAGTGGGTGCAACCGCCACGCTGGGGTGGACAAGTATTACTGGCTGCAGGATTCAGCGAGCGAGTGTTGCCGGGTCTATCATAGCGGTGTAGGTATTTCGATCAAGGTGGACGGTATTGGCTGATGTTTACGACAGTATCAACTCCTGTTTGCTTTTCTATGGCATCAAAACATCTGATAGACCTTTCGCGGCTTCTCTCATTGGGATACACACGAATCGCCAGGCTCAGGAGGATCTACAATCGTCAAATGATTTCACCTTCGCAACGTTCGAGCACGTCCGTACGGAAAAGCCACCCTCTACACCTTCATGTGATCCCAGCTTCTACTCTTCGCGGTCCAGTCCCACTCCGTTACCTCGAGCCCATAGATCGTGGCTTCCACCCTTGAAATTCCAACCACCCCTGGAGAGCGAGCATCCAGCCTTACAACCTAGCGCGGACCAATCAATCCTCTCACGCACACAAACACCTCTTTTACCAACATCAGTAGACCAGAACACACTACCCTACCGCCAGAGGTCAAAGACCTTCAGCAATTCTTCACTTGACCAAGGCAATGCACTTGCTACAGCCTCATCTTCGGTATACAGCCGGTCAACCTCCATTTCAGAGGTCTGCCACAATCCAAGCACCCTAAGCTATTTTAGTAATGGATCGTATGACGGTCCCGCTCGCTCTGACTCCCTTAACCCTCAAAGTCAGTCGCCGAAACCGACTGTCCCGGCCATACCGGCAAGATATCGTCACCCTAGCCACAGCCTTCGCAACGGCGGTCAACCTTTACGCCCTGGGTCAAGGCCAGCTCTGCCCCCAGCCGGTTTCTGGGTGTATGCCAGCAATGAAAAGCAAAAGCAAACCGACGTTCTAGACGGGCGGCGTATGTCCATCTGGCCTGATGCAAGACCGGTCAGACCTAGAGCAGGCTCCAGCATCTCACCTACGGAAACGAAGAGGCCTTGCTACTCTCTAGTACCTCCGCCTGAGAGGGCCATCTTGCGACCTAACATGAGCAGGGGTAATACCATGAGAGTGGCAAAGAGATCATACGAGAGCGTAAGGAAACAGTCAATATCGGATATCGGGTTCGACTTCGAGCTCGACGTGGACACTTCGCCATCGAAGACGAGGGAAAGTCGGACGCTGGTGAAGAAACGACAGCCGTGGGATCAAGAGCCTAGGCAGGGAAGAAGGGTATCGTAAATTTCCAGTTTCAGTCTCGTGATTATTGCTGAAAAATGTGCGGTAAGGTTATCATGTTTCACGCGTTTGAAAGTCGTTCAGGCATTATGGGTGAGGGTTGCCAATACCTGACGAATGCACTAAGTGCCACAAGACCCCAGCCTTCAGTATTCATCTTCGCTTCTTCCCTCACTCGTAAGCATTCGCATAATCGTCTATAGCTTTCCAAAAATTTCCAAAAACCTCATACCCTTCCCATCCATCTATTTCAGTACAAAACCAACCACAAACAACCCTACCCAACAGCCCTCCCCCCACCCCTCCCAATCAAAGTCCCAAACCCAATCGTGCCCTCCACACCATCAGCAAGCAACTCAAAGATGAACGGAAACCCATCTTTCTGCTCGATCGCTCTTTCCAGAAAGAATTCATGAAAGCCGTTCGCGGCTTCGTCCCAGTCGCCCCATGTCGTGATGCCTTGTCGGGGTGTGAATGCTAGGACGGCGCCTGTGTGGGGTGTCAGGTTTCAGCAGACTCCCTCTTCATAGATAATTTGATGGCAAGACAGAATTTCCCCCCATTAAAAATCCTCATCTACAACTCCAAAAAGAAATCAACTCTAAAATCTCACCTTTCGACTTATAAACCAACCTCCGCTCCGCAATCTGCGTCCTTAGATCGCGATCGTATTCCGTCTCCACGCGCGCCTTGTCGAAGGCGACGAGGAGCGCTTGCGGGTCCATGTCCGCGGCGCCGTAGCCTTGGATTTTGATCCGGAGCGTGGCGGGGCCGTGGGCGGGGGGGAGCTTGGGGGTGAAGATGTAGGGGTTTGGGATGTCGGTTGGTGGGGGGGAGCTGGGGGAGGGGGGGTGGTTAGTTGGGGTTTGGATTTGGGTGAGTGAGTGAGGGTTGGGGGGGAGAAGGGGGGACGGTATGTTGAGCGATGGAGGAAAAGGGGGTAGTCTTGTTTGGGGAATGGGGGGGGGGAGGGGGAGGTGGTACGTTGATAGGCTTGGGAGTGTGGTGTTGAGTTTTAATTCTGGGCTGTTGGTGGTGGGTAGGAGGGAGAGGGTGTTGGGGGACGGGATTGTTGCTGTATGGGTTAGGGTAGGGAGGTGGAGGGTGAGGAGGGACAGGTAGGAGAGGGTGGGTTTCATTGTTGTTGATGTTGGTGGACAAGATAAGATATTTTGTTCTTTGAAATGGGAAATGGATATTGGATATTGGATAATATTCGTCGATATTGTTATCGTGTGAGAGCTCTATGATTCGATATTCCAATTGGCGCATGGAAATATCTTGTTCGTTGTCTTTTGCGCGTGTAGCATATCGGCTCTATGCCTAGAATAATGGAACCCAACGTTTGTCGGAGAAGTCTCATGACGGGCGCTTACTCCAATTGTCCTTTCCGCAGGGATAGCCCGAGAGCTACGTTAATTGGGAATAAGTATCTGTCGGAGCCTAGTTTTTCCTGAGTTCGTGGCAAATCGTCTTGCACGCAGACCCAACCACGCCAACCAATACGTTTCGAGCCATTGACCACGATTCGGTAAATTGTATATAATCCACGAGAGCTACAGCAAAATCACCCTGCATTACTTCATCCAAACTGTCAATCATCCGCATCAGCGGCTGTTGATGAAGTCTCAAAGCTATATCGGTACTCAGTAGATACTGTCGGAGGCAGTCATCAGCCAAGAAATCCCCTTTTAACGAAAATGAAGCGTTCTTATGTTGAGTCCAAGGAGCGCCTTGACGCGACTATGCGCCTACCAATCGTGCACCCGCGTCTTATTCCACCAGCTTGCTCTTATCAATACTGTCCTAACATGTTGTGACCATCCAATATGGAACCATTCCTCTTGTGATCGGGCCGAAGAAACCCCCGATTTGGGACGAGTATCTCGCTCTACGTGGTCAATTCATGGGGCCAGGCCGAGATCGTCCAAGAGTATCTCAGCAAGGGAACAGCCATAGCTTCACAGCCAGAGGTAGCGACTACTCATATTGAGATCCCCTAAGCCCCCTGAAGCTGTGCAGAAGCTCTGTCTCGAGCATTCTCCCTTTGTGTTGGGGATGTTCCACGATGTCCGACAACCCAAGAGCATATGCGCGTACCAGATTCGAATTGGAAGGTAGGTCATAAGCCTCAATGGTAGTTCTCTCCTCAGCCTCTCGTTATCACCCTATGAAGAGTGCCGTACCACTCCACTGTAGTCCGCTGGGGCTTCATGATGAAGGAGAGGGATGTCATAGTTAGTAATGGCTAGAGCTGGGGTAGCTGGGTCGCAGACGTTGCGGTGAAGGCGGAACGTCTGGTTGATGCCATCCTGACCCCATCGTTTGTGACTTGGGAAGTAGTACTATGTCTCGACTCACGAATTGCACATACCGACGTTGGTAGTATTGAAAGACGTCATCACGAAAGGAAGCTGATCTCTGTTGAATACATGGTCATGCATAATGTAGTGTATACGACGCGTCTCGGTGCTCAAATTGGTCGCTAGGATAAGCCGCTAACTCGAGAAGGGCTTAGCGGTTTCCATCGCGTATGTCTACAACTTGAGTGTCCGCACTACAATCTCATCAGCGAGTAAATTGGCATGCGGCAGGAAGTCGCTCCTGGCCTTTCCTACCGTAGGAAAGGTGGGCGTGATGAGTGAAGGCGCATACTACATATCGCAATACCTCATACTATTGATACCATTCGAACAGAGGCCCGATTAAAAGACGGCCTCCGAACCACTTCTTTATAGCCTGTATATGCGCTTCCACAACTTGGCACAGTCATCGCGTAATGCTCACAAAGCGCCATCATCATACTCGCGCCCGTAGCTCTCTATTTACATCGCTTTTGGCGCCTGCGACCATTCGGATTTTTTCGCCATTCATGGCTGCTGCTGTGCTGCATTGCTCAGCAATACCTCAACTTGACCATGCTTTTCCTTCGTCTTGGTATCACGAATTTGCTGCTATTCTTTCTATACGCCGTTCCTGGTCTGGCCATAGCTCCAAATCTGGTCCTCAACTTGCCACCCCTGCTGTCCCAGACAAGCAATCCGTCATCGACTATACTAGTATCATCCGAGTTACCATCAGCAAATGCCAGGATCGATAGTCATAATGGCATGATGAATAGTACCAGAATTCTATCGACGCCCCTTTGCCAAGGTCGGGACTACGGAAGGAATCTGAATGTGGCCAGCTGCCTCAATGCGTTGGCAGGCATACCCTCAGACGACATTGTACGGACGTACGCACCCCGTACTCGGGGGATTTATGGGGTCCCACTACCTCACCGTTGGCTTAGCGACGACGGCCTTTGCGCTATCGATGTTGACCGCAGCAAGACCGGGTTTGAGGATCGAGCGTCTGGTACCGACATCTATAATGCTGCGAAGCTTCTCGTGAAACAATGCGTGACAGAACGGTCATACAGCAAAAGTGCCGTTGGTGGAGTGGTAAATCAAATAGGTGGGTGAGAGATTATACTTGCAGGTAAAATGAGCCATACAGACGGCCGGTCTCCCATTCCGCTCGAATAAATTACAGTAGTAATGAGTATCAAGATGAAATACTGATACGCGCCTTTGACTGCAATTAGGCGAAAACGGGAAACTCAATGTGATTCTTCGGTCCTATGACCCGGAAGTACATTGCTTCGGCAAAGGAACCATTAACGACCATGGCCATTGTTCCAAGATATTAGACATATTACCAACCGTCCGAGCGCGGCAGACCTTCGGTCGCGATGCAGGCTTACCAAATTACATTCCCGATAAAGGGAAAATTTTCACGGAAGGTTCGTATCTCATTTTCCACCGCCGTCTCTCTTTATGTCCCAAAACTTCCACGTATATTCCATTCAGTGTTAGTCTTTACCGTTAATGGCAATATAGATTCAAAATCCTGCATTGCGGAGGTCCAGCTTGTCGAAACGGATAATGTGAAGTGCTCATGGTACGATCTCTGGGCAGGAGCAGTGGCGGTCAATAAATTATGCGTGGAGGTAGGCGAATCAGGCATTTCATATGGTCATGGTAAGTCGGTCATGTCCCACGTTTCGATATCGGTCAATTGAGAACCTGCAGGTGACAGTGCAGGTGCAGGTGGGGTGATGATTGCATTGGGCGAACCTAAAGACTCCCAGATGCACAGTGCACCTATGTTTTAATTACCGGTTGTCGTTTATTCTGAGACAGCAACCGCACATATATGTGTCGTTTTCTCCACAATATTCACGCACAATCTTCACCCAACAAACAGTTGCCAGTGAACAGCCTATCACTCATCCATAACAATATCAATCTTCCAATCGCCACAAACTGGATAAAGCCTTCTTCTTCTAAATCATTACCATGTCGCTGGATATTCCTGATGTGAAGACACAGACCATACTAGCACCCTCAACCTTATGCACGCAATGAGTTTATAAACAAACGATCGTGTCAGCCGTACCCAACAACCCCCACCCAATACAGCGCCACCGAAACATCTCGCGTCCAGACTCCAACGCCACTCAAACAGTGAATCCCATCCAACCCCATCGCGTCCTCACATCCGAAGTGGCGTAGTCGCACTCGCCCACATGGGCGACACAATCCTCGACGAAGTGTCCGGCGCAATATAATGCCGAGGAAGCCTCGGTCCATCGCTCACTGCGCTCCTAGTCTTGGCCCTTGGCCTCGGAGGTGGCGGCGGTGATGGATCCCTCGAACACTGCGTCGTGGTCCGCGGCGTTATCCTCCTTTGATGAAATTCTACCCGCTCAGATACTACTCTGCGGGCTGGTGGGTGTTTAGGCACGATGGGCACTAATCTGTCGCGTGAGAAGGAGAATGCGTGAGCATTTGCATCGGGTTCTGGTTCATGATGCTCGACTATCTCATAATGGTGCCTTGAGGATCTATCGTCCTCGTAGCTGTGCTCATGGTGATGTCTCGAAGGCGGCTTTGGTTCGATGTGGATGTTTGGGAGGGGTGGCGACGGCGGCGGTTTGTGCATGATTTGAGTGATTGATTTGGGCGGTGGTCGACCGCTGAGGAAGAGGAGGAGGGATCGGGTGGATTCGATGGTTTCTGTTGGGTCTTTGCGCTTCGGCTTGGTGTTTTTCTGATGCACCCAGGCCATTTTGTAAGATGGCTGAGTTGGAGATAGATAGAAGTGTATTGCGATCTCTACAGGAATTGAACAATGTGATGGAATTTGTACGATTCAGACAGGCACAATGCTGTTATTACGATACTTGCTTCCAACCTCTCCTATTACTATTGGGGTGGCTGGGACCAAAAGTGTGGCTGGGAGCGGGATTGTTCCGCCATGCTTGGCAGTAATCCGGGAAAGGCTTGGCATCCGAAACAAAACCAAGAAACCCCACGAAGAGGTATTCAGCACCAACACGCTGCTCCAAAAGAGCAACCCCGAAAGGTCCACTCACGCACGCACTACTTCAGTCCACATTGTTCAAATTTCTTACCGCCCCGACTAGGAGAACACCAAAGGTCCCCTTCAGGACTTTATCCCTAAACATCTCAATATCATAGAATAACAGTCCGACTATTCAACCTGGCTATACTCCCTATACGAACTACTATAAGCAGAATTCGAATGTGCCTATAAGTAGTTAGCTACACCCTTCGAGCTAGCCAAAAACTCACCTACAACGAAATAATCTACAAAGGCGAAGAATCCAGTACTATCATACTCAGCAGACCAATCGATATCACCTTCGCCTCCCATACCGCAACCAGTGTACATCGATCCATATCACCAAACAGTATATTGTAGTTCAAGCGCTCCAAGAAGCACCTCAAGAAGAGGCGAAAGCTACCGACTACGAGGAAGCGCCTACCCTACCTTCTACGTATCAGCCTATCAAAGCAAAGATGCGAGCACTTTCGCCATCACTAGTCGATCAAGCCGCGTCGGCTACACCTCCTCCAGCCTGTCACGCTACAGTCTGTTAAGTTCAGGCCTCTCCGCCCTACCATTCTTCCCACTATGTCGATCTGTGATCTCTACGTAAAGTCTCGTTACTGCACACAGGCAAATCTGACATTTACCACACTAGTATTTATGACGGTAAGATGAATGCTAAGAAGCCAATCTAATAGCAGCCTAGGGGCAAGAATTGTAGAAAATCGTCGAGAACCCCGTCAATCGACTCCGCTTTGGAGTGTCGCCGAAGTCGTCCGGGCAATAAAAGCTTACCGGTGTGCACTTATAATGATATCATAACTCGCCTGTAATCCAACAATGGTTGGCTCTGGGATTCTTCATCACTGACTAATTCTATTAGTAACAGATTCATTGGATAATTCCAATCTATCCAGGTCCTGATCTCTACCTTGTCACACGAATATGAGGTGAAATTGACGGAGGACACTGAATTTTTCGTCACTGACTACAGACTAGCTATGTTGAATAGCTAATGATATCTAGGAATAATCCCAAGATTGAGATGGGATGAATCAAGCGGTGTGCTGTTGAAGCACAGAGGACGTAAGTAGCAGGCAAGAGAAAAACAGGAAGGGGAGGTCAGTAAGCAGGTTACTCCCCGTCCTCTCTGTGTAACAGTACCTTTCCATCGTGCCATCCTTCAGGTAGCCGATCGAATCTATGACTTATTTCATCTCCTGGGACTGGAAGCCAGAGTCAGAGTCAATCTGGCTAGATGACGAGGCCGGATTCAGTCCAGCAAAATTGCATCGACCCTCGTGAAGAACGGTGTGCGACGGCTGGCTCTCGTACTCGAAGTTAATCAGAGTGGTGTCAGAGCCGCTGATGGTTCGGACGTTAAAACGGCTCGCGGTCATTGGCTTTGCACATTGCCCCTGTGACGACGTCTCCATCGACGTTTCATCCTCGAAGTAAAACCAGTCATCGCCATTGACATCAGCAAAGACAAACTGGTCCGCTTTATCATCTTGAGCTGCGACGTCTCCATACGGGGGGAATGATTCGATGAAGATTAGGCCGTCCTTGACAGTGAACAAGCTAGCGAGGAACATTAGGTTTCGGGAATTGATATCTTGTGATGGTTGACTCACTTCGGCTTGGCTCTAAAATCGATGGCGTTGCTGTGTATTCCAGTTGCACCGAAAGAAAAGATGGTGACGGAAGGAGCGAAGCTGAAGAGTGTAATAGCGATATTTCCTGCCAACGTCCTCTGGCTGACGGTTCCCTTTGATCCGTCTGCCCGGGTGACCTGGTTCTTGGGAAGGAGATCCCCAATTTGCCAGCATTCGACCTTCAGTCCCTCATCCGTATTTACGAAGGCTGTGACTCGGGACTTTTGTTCAAGGGGATCATTGTCTTCTATACGGCGCTGGTTAGCAATGGTGTCTTGATGCGAGCATACTCGTGGGTTAGGATTAGGGATTCCGCCGCTCAATGGAGAACAAACCGTAGGCTCCAATTCTGGTGCTCCGACGGGCAACACTGCCGGATACTAGAGAAAGGAGACTGAAGATGGCGAAGCTGTTGACCTTCATCTTCGGCGATGATTGGGGAAGATCAAAGTTGAGTATGAGGGATGGATGGATTGCTAATTTGCTGCTGGTAAAGGTTCTTGGATGTGCAAGGCTGTGTCGAGCAAAACAAGAACGAGGTCGCTGAATATATACCCTATACTCTCTGCGTCATGCCCATCCCAATATCTAAGAAAAATTCTGATCATGTCGGCCTATGACTGTTGATGCAGATCTGGAGATACTCGGGCGGCCGACTACTACGTAGTTTTCATTCAGGGTGTTCCTACCGACAGGACAGAATTTTCAGAATAGTGTTTTAACACGGAGTCTGTGGCTTATGCGGGAACAGTCCCTCCATCAAAGCTCTACGTGTATCACTCGTCTCATGGGTGTTAAGAGCCTGGTAAAGGAGAAGATGTATTGGTCCGCTATCGGCCAATTGTAACTCCTTGGCCGTCCGAGTATCTCCAGAACCTCAACCTTGAAGTCAAAACATAGCCAAGCGACGATCGATGTCAAGCTAGAGATTCAGTCCCCGCTCTCCCCGCAGCTTCGGAGGTCTGCAGTAAATGAGTGAACCTACACCAACATACGAGGATAGCGATGCCATTGCCGGCAGCTAAAGGGACGAAGGGGTTGGACCGAGGCGCATGCAGCTAAGGATTGATCTGTCGCCGTACTGCAATACAAGGCAGATTCATCGCCAATTCTCTTTGCCATCGAGGGCTTTGGCTGCTGATACTTTGTCATACGACTCCGCCTTCAGCTCCGCCATTGCTTTCATGCTTTGCGATGTGTACATGGCTAGCCGCTATCGCATACCCCGCTTACTTGGGAACCACGGGAAGGAAGTAATCGGATGTCACTACTGTATGCATGAGAATTGGAGACTACTTCGACTGCATGTCAAGCTTTGATTGTCATTCAGCTCACCAGCCTGGCAAAGTTGGGGTATGGTTCGTTAGCTCCATTCCAGGATGCTTTTACCTAGCGATAACAGCTACTTCAATCTCAACTAAAGTAACCGATCTCACTTTTGGGGCATTGAGCCAAGTGCCTGTATAACTGTGGATTTGGCTGATGGACGCCGGATACTCGACGTATATTCGGCAATGTTTGCTCATACAACACACATATCGATAGCCTTCCTAAACAGCACTAAAGGGTGTGTACGCTATGCGAGGATCTGCACGCTTGGGTACAGGACACCAAAACGTGTGTACGCTTGGAGGTTGTGTGCATGTTACATGTTAACTGTATGAAGGTTGGTGTACTAAAGGTAAGCCAACCTCATGCTATGCAGAGACCAGGAGGCGATCGGCAGAGCCATCAAAGCTTACCCTAAATGTAGATCCGTGCCTGAACGATTCTGTTGAGTGGCTCTGCGTCTAACATCGTAGCCATCGGATCATACTAGAGATTCAAGCCGTGCCGAGAGATCTTGCACGTCGACGGCCATCGGAAGTCAGGACTCCAGTACGGATAGGCCTATACCATAAGCCCACGTCACCCGGATTCTTCCTAAGCCATAATGCTACTTATTACTCGAATACCGGAAACCACTGCCTTTAGTGTAACGACTGCACCTAGGCTATCACTTGTTGTGGTGCTAAATCTGTAGGGCTAAGGTTGAGCGAAGTATGTACGCACGTCATGGAACCTCAAAAAGCAAAAGACAAGCGTTATGCGTAAGTATCTATAGGTAAATGTATATCGCTTTATACAAAAGTCTGCCAAGTCTGCTGAGGTCGTGGCGGCTGAATGGGCCTGCGGTATTCGAAATTGGTTTTTATGTGGTAGTATACAGTCACAAGATACTAAATGCCTAAATTCGGAGAGGAAGAAAGTTTAGAAACATTGCTGCTTTAGAGAAAATGGAATAGAACATGGCGGGTGGATATTACGCCACGACGCATGCCGTTTGAAGAACAGATCGCACGTACAGGGGAACCTGTGGGGCCGAATACAATATTCGATCATGGGCAGATTTGACGCACAGAATGCCCTACTAATTGAATACAGTCTCCAACTAGGTCTGCAGCGGCAGTCCCTCCACTCGTCCAAATTTGCATCGCAAGAAAGAAATGGAGGGAACCGCAAGCGAAAATTGCAACTATAAAATGAACGAGGATGAAGAAAGTTACACCCGTATCGTCTCGTATAGTCATACAGCGCGGCTGCAAGATATAGATTATTTACACTGGTATAACCTATCTATCTACATTAAACTCACTCCGCCAAATCGCACAATACTCCTTCTCCACCACAACATAATAAACGTGGCTTAGATCCCACACTGTATCTCCCTGCTCCCACTTCGTCCTCGAAAGCAGATAATTCTTACTCTTATACCATCATGTCACCGGATTTCCACCCGGTCACGTGCGGTCACTTGCATGTTTGCTTTGGTGACATGATAAAGTGCGATCGCTTAAGATGAAGTATGACAACCGCTTGTCCATCTCTATTATATCTATTTCTAAACATTTAGTCTTTGATATATCTAGCTATATAGACGTCTATATAATAGAAGTCTCATGATGGCTAGATTATATATACCTTCCTCTTGTTCCTGCTGTTAACTTCGCTAACCTCTAATGAATGAATAGGATCGAGTATGGCAGGTTTGCCGGCAGTAACGTAATTGACGGGCTTTCGAGAATGCTAAGTAAACTGCTTACTAAAGGTCGACAGAAAGGCCTCAATAACTGCTGCCCCACCGCAGTTTTATCAACATTCTCGTATGCCCGTCAATAACGTTATTGGGCGAGCAAACGGGATCAGGGGTAGTAAGACTAACGTCAATTATCCCCACTCAGATAATTCGAGAAATATCGTGGAGAGGTATTAGGCGTTCTGATTGGCGAGTATTATCAGATTTTACCTGAGGGCATTAGAGCAGGTCTGAGTGTGCGCCCTCGAACATATCGATCTGATAGCCGCATTTGCTGTACGTTCTAATCGGTACCCCGGCATCTCGATGGACGGTGCTAGCATATGTTCGATACAGTCACGTGGATACATGCTTGCTTAGTATTATATTTGTTTGCTTGCTCAATCAATTCCTCTTTACCTCTGTTTGCTTCATCTGTCCATTCTGTATCTAGCAACTTGCCACTCTTGTTGCAGACCATTTCTGTTGCCTTGAATGTACATGTTTTCAGCATCTCATCACTGCTGTCCTTCCTATAATAAACTGTGCAAGAATTCTGATTACTTTAGATTGACTAATTGGGCGATGGATACGGAATAGAGACTCTCTAGTACAGTACATTGCCGCACATCGAAGCATTCTTTATTCACTCGGAAGACCGCATGGTAAGGTTTACGAAGACTGTTGAGACCGCGGTGCTAGACTCCCACAACCGATCCAATGGATCCTCAGTAGCGCGGAGGAGGACTACATGCCAGCTCTTAAGACAGTATTCTAGATCCTTTTGCGCGATGATATTGATTGGCTTGGTGAACACATTTCAGTATCCCGTAATCCTTACTTGACGACTGCAACTGTATTAATCATCATTCTGTTCGCAAATCGCCATGAGCATGTTGGTGTCTGAACCATTCTCCTTCACTATATAAGTTGTCATAGCGATGGTGAGTATCCAACGACCGTCCCAGAAATATCTCCTGAACTGACGATCATGACTTTATCATCCAGAAGACTGAAAAATGGTATGACGGGACAGCCCCAACCGACTCTTGCGTCGATGACCTTTGCTCTTTTCGAGGATGATGGAGCAAATGGCGCTAGTCGTCCAGACTGTACCAACTTATGATGTTGAAGGTGGCATACCCACCAGAGGAAGCTTGTTGGGCTCGTGGTAGCACAGCAACCTGAGGCGACCACTAAACACTCAAGGGGGCTTTTGCCCTAAAAGCAGGTCCTCCACTTCCTTCGGCAAAGGAACGGATCCGAATCGATGGTAATGCGCGAGAACAAGCAGGACCATACACGAACGATGGTCCGGATCCGGCTATTGACAATGAAAAAAGTCAAAGCCGTCAACGGTTTTTCGACAACAGACTTACTAGAGCGTCCCACCATGATCAGACTCAGACTTACTGGCTTCCAGAATACACTCAAGATCTTCCGGAGGGGAAATTTGGCATACGGCTTTCTGCCGCATTGGCTGTGTGTAGCATAGTAAATCTGCTGCATCAAAGAGTATGAATTATGTTGGTGTCATTTGCCCTTGAAAGTTTTCGCTCACGGAGTTGCATTCTATATATATACACATGGATCCAAATTCGCGCCTTGCCGTCACAGATTTCGTGGTAGATCATGGCCCACAACCACAACAAAGCCAATTGGAGGCTTCGTTGTCATAGACGAGGGGGCTGGCCACAAGGTATCCAGGGCAATACGATAGCGCCGTCAAAGGCGCTGAGTCTTTGTGTGATCAGACTTTCCTCCCAACCCATCTCGGTCGACACTTTCCTTTCATGTATATAATCTTTTCAGTCTTCATGATCTCCTGATCCAAGGTACGTCGGACACCATGGCTTACTTCCAGTAAATACACCTCTCGTCACAAGATCAAACTTACCGTTAATCTTGCTGGAGTGGACGTGTAAGTCGAAACCAGCTGCGCATACCAATTGGGTATATAAATAAATCACCACGACAGCATGACGGTACGGGACAAAGTCCAGCAGCAGAGCCCTGACGGGAAAGTTTTGCTCCTCGAGGACCTACGTCGATGTCTAGGAATGGGAGTCAACACTGACGGAGCCGGTCCACCTACCAAAGCCGACAAGGGGCCTCCAAAGGTCATCCTACTGGGCCATGATATGCGAGGAGACTTCCCCAGCATGAAAAAAGCCGGCATCGACATAATCAAGCACCTTCAATATGCAGGCTGCGGTGACACCTATATCTGGATCGAGGATACGAATAGAGAAGCGCCTTTGAGTCTTAGTGCCTTGGTCGCTCATTACGCCCTTGCCAAGTGTCACTATGAGAAGCCCCTGAGGAAAGAGGAGAAGCTGGTGTTCGTTGGGTCACACAACGCTGGCAATGATGCCGTGATGACAATGAAGCTGGCTCTCGCCCAGGCGCTTGATCAAAATGTGTATTCCAGGGGAGGCAAGGCGCTCGATCTTAAAGACCCCGAGTGGTTGGATAAACCCCTGAAAGGCATGGATGCGGGCATGATCTTACTCGCCTACGACAGCGAGTCTGCCACCAATCATAACTATGCGAGGAACATACTTAATCGTACGACAGAACACGGCTTTGCCTGGATACGCCTTGCGGATGTCGTCGGCATTGCTCCTGGGCCGAACGGTGTCAATTGGCATCCATATGTTCGAGCCAGGCACTGGATCAACAAGGCTTTCAAGGATTACAAGAACCAAGACTTTTGCGTTGGTAATCCTCACGGATTCTGGAAGGAATACGGCAAGTCGCTGTATTACACAGATGCGGAAGGACCTGCTCCCTTCCAGGCCCTCTTCAAAGAGCTTGCGGGCGATCGAGGCGTTGCAGGGGTTGCCGCGGCAGTAGGAAATCTGACACTGGGGTCGCCGGCTTCAACGTCTTCACCCTATGCCGTCTCCACCGCACAGATGAAATCGCCTAGTCAAATTCCCTTGCCGGAGAAGAGCGACCAGAATACGAACATTGACAGACCAGCTGTAGGCGATAGGGCCAAGGCCACAGCGAGTGGCGACAGAGCCCCGGTGACTAGCAATCCGGCACCTGCGAAGGTTCCGTTTAGTTGGGCTCAAGTTGCTCGAGGGAAGTGAGAGCTGGACTTTTTTATAAGGAGCCTGAGACCCTAGCTTGGTAACAGCTTGCGATTCGACCAGGCCCTTGCAGAGCACAACACCGTTTCTAAAGATAGCTCACGACTCAGGCAGGCGCACAACACAAAGCATGCTCAACTCAAACAAGCTCTTACACAATACAAAACACACCTATGAAAGGCATCTCGTAATTCAGGCAGGCGTAAAATACCGTTATGACGGAAAAGTTTCAACTCATGCAAGCCTGACATCTAATTCACTTCATGTACTATCAGTCATGTCAATAATACCAAACGTCGATACGACGTGCCAGCGCAAGTATGTTCATCTTGCAGGTGTTATATGTAGAAGCCTCCGCATAAGACTAGCAAAATTAGAGCCATCTCACAAAGTATGTTTCACCATACCTCGCTCCAATTGAAACCATTTATCCGACTGAAGACATATCACAGGCTTCTATGACTAAAGATAACAGTTCGTCTGGAAAGCATCATTTCTGTCTTTGTCGCATTGGTGAATAGTAAATTTAGTAATATTGGGCGAATTTTGTGCCAGCTCCAACTTCAGCTTTCTTTGGCTTCGGTCGACAGAGGGTGCGTCGAGAGTAGGACAGGAACGGCGATTACTAACAGTTGCTGCGTTAGTTGAGAAGTACGTTGTACATACATGCTCAGAAATCTTGTCGATAAATGACAGGAACGACACTTCTAATATATGTTGTCTCACCCGAAAGGGCGAACTTGTCTTCTGAGGAGTAGAGTACCACCAAGGCTCCTTGTAAGCAGTATATGCTATTGTTGATGTTTTTCTTCCGCTTGACCCTGCACCTGTAATGACAAATGTGCCGGTATCATATAGTCCAAGCATCCTATTCCTGGCAACGCTCCTGACTTAGACATGAAATGCCTCATCAAGTCCACAAGGTGACTCTTCGTTTCGCTAGGCTATCAGGTGGACCTCGAGCCTTTCAAAGGCAGGACCAAAGGACTTTGGGCACAGTCTCGAGTTCCTCCTATTGGTGCCCACACTTGGCCTAATTCCATCTTGTATAATGTTCCCGGCAGCTCATCGAGGAAGAGAGGTAATGGGGAACGTAAGTTAGTTGGAGACAAGACGTCAGCTGTATATCTGAGACATATAGATGAATAAAGAACGCCACACTACAAGATAGATCCTGGACCTTTATTCCTGAGATGAAGGCTCGCCAGTCGGCGACTGTTTATACCCCGATGAGAGTAGAGTAATGCATCAGAGTTCTGCTACGAGCAAAGGCCCGTTCAAGATTGCGTTTGAGCAAGAGCCTCTCGAAGTAAGGGCGCCACCTGCTTCCGGCTTTTACTTGCGTCCTTTTGCAGCCATGTCCTGCGCCATATCATGCAAGGGTCCGATGTTTGTGGGATTGGGATATATGTAGTCAACATCTCTTCCAGTCCGAGATCCGGTGTTGCTCGGTCTACAAACCAGCTCAGCGCTGACAGAATCTTAGGCGCGTTTGTTTGTACAAGTAATTCTCTTTTGAACGTGCCGTCTTCGGACGATGATGCTGTCATGATAGCGAAGACTTCCAGCTTCCGATGACTCATGAAGTTCTCCAGCTCGTCTTCAATGTTGGATCTCCTCTGACCCTCATGGGCCTTATTAGCAAGGAACTCGAGTGGCTTCACGACAGAGCTGATTCCAAGGTTGATTCCATTCTCGGTCCACTGCTTGTAGTCTTTCTTCAATATCTCATTGAAGTTCAAGTCACCAATATTGCTCTTGGCGTCGCTAATTTCTTGATAGTATCTATCTCGGTTCCATGATTGTGCCTCTCTATGAGACATTTTGATCTTTGCCTCCAGGTAATCCATGGCCTCTACATCAACCTTTTCTACCTTCACAGTTGCCATTAGATTAGTGGTGTCGATCAATATGCTCGCCAAAGCCATCTTTGCAATCTGGGCGTCCCACTCTCGAACTACTGCGCCGTCATTGACGATAGCTCCACCCTGGCCATGTGCTGCGCCGGAAGCGAGCGAGGAGTCCGATATGCCATCCCATAATTCCCTACAGTAGCGAACAACAAGACTAGTACAAGACCCGCATTTCTCGATTATCCGGGGCTCAGGCTCCGTCCTTTGGGGGACCGCATTTTCTTCCTCGTGGTGGTCCAGAACTCCATGTACACACGCGCCATATTTTTTCCCAAGGTCCCCCTGTACCTTGTTGTGGTCTACCAATATCCAGCATGTGTCCTTCAATGGAGTACGTTCATCTGGGAGATCGTCAAGTGTGATAAGACTAGCGAGAGGAATGTTTGCATGGTGACACACGGCCGTAAATTCGGGACGTAACCGGAGGCCAGAGGACGGTATATTTAGTAAGGGTATATAGAGAGGAGCGAAAGCATCCTCGGGTGGGGTGATAGATCTGATATAGGCGTAGAGTACGGAGGAGGTGAACGAATCAAGGTCTGAAAGATGTCAGCGACAGGCTGAGCGAACGGAAGTGCTGAAAGAATGCGTTATAGACCTGCGGATTCGTTGCCAACGACAATATTCACCTTCTGATTGCCATTTACTGCTTGGGCTAGACCTCTTTTAACATGCTGCAAGAAGGCGCGAAGAGAATTATGTGGGAAAGCCATTGGGACTGTCTAGGCGGTCTCGGATGAACACTCCAGTACGAGAGAAATTTCGATAGCAATTCGGCCCGTAGACTTTCCAAGAGCCATATGTCCAGCGTGTAGAGTGTTCTGTGTCATCAAACCGCGAGTCATGCAGATATTAGCGTGTGCAAGACTGTTGAGAAAGCTTGGCAGCGGACTCGCCAGTCCTGTATCAAAGTATGCACCGCAATGTGTTGTCAATTGATCTATCTCCAACAGATCGTTGATATACGGAGAGCATATCCCGTACTAGAGAGAACATAATTATGATGTCACTTCAACCAATGAAGTCACTATGTCATGGATTCATACCACTCGAACGGATTCGCGCCACAGCTGCCAAGCTTTCTCAACGGTTTTGCATACACCAGACCAAAAGGCCTACGCCAGTCGAAATCTCTCCTCTCTCTATCTAACAACACCCCACGAGGAATCTCGTTCGCTTATGGATTAGGGGTATTGCTAATCAGGTTTAGCAATCGAGCAAAATGAGCAGCTTTGGTCCAACCAAATGCTCTTAAGATATCAGAACGACTCCACACCGGGATCTTGCTGCGCACAGCGAGCAACAAGCGTCAACGAAAAGTCATTCGGTCGCTCTCCAAGAATTAAGGCCCCAATATATCCCCGTCATCAATCTTTGTTTCAGGGACACCATTGAATCGTGTCCGGCTCACCAATAGGAAGGTTAACTTACCATATTGTTTAATAAAGACTTATCATACCAATGAGCCCCCTTTGCCTGGAGGTTCACCAAGTCTACTTTGGCCAGGTCAATGTTACCTCTTGAATCTCCCCTATAGCCTCCGGGCTAGATTCGAAGACGCTTGCAGATCTCGACTTCCGCTCGATTCAGTGAGCCTGACGACGCCGTTTGATGGGAGGTTATCGAAAGGTCATTACAGAATCACATGGAAACGAACATTACTCGACACTATTGGCTGTCAGAAACTTGTTGAGATAGTTCCTTTTCCCTTGAGTGCATATACCTTTTCTCTGCTGGTTCCTGAAGGCCAGGGATTGCATTTTCGGCTCTAGATTTCCACTGAGGTACTTGCAAGATACGAGACAAACATTGGAAATATTCTGGCTATTGGTATGGCCATCGCTGACGTCTAATCCCGCGTTTTGACCGAAGTGGTCAATCCTCGTCTGCTTGACTCCTTTTCTCCATCCATAAGGGTACCACATACACCGCTAAACCAGAACGAGGGTAGCTCATACTGATAAGACAGATAAGCGGTTTTATATAAGCAGCATTACCCCACGTCCAAGTCACTGCCTGCGTTCCCCATAAGATACCAAGCAATATAGCTGCATTAACCTACGTACAGTTCCTTATACTTCTTATCTTTCTGATATGTATCGAAGACACTTGACTTGAGCTGAGTTCCTTATTTCAACAATGGATGATTACGATCTCCTAATCATCAATGGCCTCGTCGTGACAGCAGCTGATACTAGCCACTATGATATCGCTGTTAGAGACGAGAAGATTGCTCTATTGGCACCGATAGGATCACTGACAAAGGTTAACGCTAAGAGAACAATCGATGCTGAAGGTGGCTATGTCATGGTACGAAGCGACTACGCTTTTCCATCCTAGATTATACCATCTAATTATTAACCTCTAGCCCGGCGGAGTTGACGCACATGTCCATCTTGACGAGCCGCCTCTCTTCGGTAAAGGTCGCACCGCAGATAATTACGAAACAGGTAATATACCCAAGCCAGAGCCAAAACCCAGACAAGTTGATGCAACCCATAGGAACCCGCTCCGCCATCTGCGGCGGCACAACGACCGTAATAACATTCGCCCCCCAAAGCAAAGCCGACCCTTCACTACTCAAAGTGTTGGAAGACACCCACATCAAAGCCAAAAACAACTGCTACGCAGATTACTCCTTCCACCTCCTCGTAGCAAACCCCACACCATCCGCACTGAGCGAACTCCCAGCTCTCCGCGCCGCAGGTATCTCCTCACTAAAAATCTACATGACCTACGAAGCCCTCCAACTCCGCGACAACCAGATCCTCGACGTGCTCCTCTCCGCCCGCGAAAACGGCATCACGACAATGATCCACGCCGAAAACGGCGACGTCCTAACCTGGATGACCGACCAGCTCGAAAAACAGGGCCTGTATGCACCAAAATACCACGCCACATCCCGCCCCCAGCTCTTGGAAACCGAAGCCACAAACCGCGCCATCACCCTCTCCACCCTCATCGCCACCCCCATCCTGATCGTCCACGTCTCCTCCCCGACAGCCGCAGAACACATCCGCACCGCGCAAACAAAGGGCCTCCCCATCTACGCCGAAACCTGCCCGCAATACCTCTTCCTCACCCGCCACGACCTCGACAAGCCGGGCTTCGAAGGCGCGAAATGCGTCTGTTCCCCTCCACCCCGCGACGGCCCCGAAGACCACGACGCCATCTGGCGCGGTCTCCAGAACGGCACTTTTACGATCCTCTCCTCCGACCACTGCCCGTTCATCTACGACGATGCCGAAAGCGGGAAGAAAACGAGCATCACCCCTGAGTTCCCGGATGGTAGGTTCAAATATATCCCCAACGGCTGTCCAGGCATCGAAACGCGTCTCCCACTAGTCCTGAACGCCGAGCGTCTCTCCCCCTCAAAATTCGTAGAACTTAGCTCCACGAATCCCGCAAAGCTGTACGGATTATATCCGCAAAAGGGTGCGCTGTTGCCCGGTATCAGCGATGCGGATCTGGTCATCTGGTATCCGCGCGGGAAGTTGGGGGAGGTGGAGATTAGGAATGAGATGTTGCATCATAATGTCGATTATACGCCGTTTGAGGGGTGGAAGGTGGGGAATTGGCCACGGTGGACTGTTTTGAGGGGGTCGGTTGTTTGGGATCGGGAGGGGGGAGGGTGTGTGGGGGGGAAGGGGGGGAGGTTTTTGGAGAGGGGGGAGAGTGTGATTGGTGGGGTGGGGAGGGGTGTGAGGGGGGAGTGGGATGTTGGGGGGTTTTGAGGTGGGTGAGGTGATGTAAGTCCTTTTTTTCATCGCTAGTGGGTAAGAACATTCATAACAACCGCAGTATCATCATTGCCATCGTGTAAACTTCTAAGCCTCTTACTAATAGGACAAAGTCT
>JAABUV010000096.1_pt1 | contig 123720 bp, 129 predicted proteins | sample 5559971 | NCBI WGS metagenome assembly JAABUV01 (sample SAMN10711881, study PRJNA513362) | rock metagenome | isolation source: Antarctica rocks | place: Antarctica: Victoria Land, Knobhead nord | collected 2015-12-19 | reverse complement strand
GTCGTTGCAACAGCTTTTGATAATGTTTCTACGCCCTTGAGTAATGAGGCTCGGGCGTCGACACCAAATTTAAGATCCTGATTGAGAAAATTAGTAGAGTGCTTGATAATGTACTGCCCGTGCCCATTGGCATAACAAGCCGCGAAATCATAGAGGGATCAAGGTCAACTCATGCAGTAGCATACCTTATGAGCAAACCGCTGCTGCTGCAGACTGTTAACTGTTGTTGCTCCTTGCCGCGCCCTTGACAGTGGGCTTGAATATGATGAGGCGAAGGACGACAGGAGCGAGGCTCGCGACTTTGATGCAAGAGCTCTCTGCATCTTTGTGAGAAACGATATGTGTAAAATGGAAGGAGAGGAAAAAGGAAGATATAGGGACAATAGACCGAATAGACCAACTTGAAAGTCAGAGCTCATAGAATTTTCGAGATACTCATCCAATGAAGCTTAGCGCCCGTCAATGAAGCTTTAGAATAGCGTCCGGCTTGGCATTATCCGGCTAACATCTGGCTTTCTCCGTTGACCACACCCTATGTTCACTGAGGTGCCCTTCAATAGAGCTTAAGCATTCAGTGGGTACAACGAGGAAAACTTCCCTTATGTTTGATACCACGTTCGCTACCACGGTCTGCTAGCATCTGACAGGGGTAGGGAAGAGCTTGGGCATGACACCCTTCTGATGTAACTCATGACGTTGTCATGGGGAGCTGTGTCTTTATCAGAAATGCTGAAGATCAATCTAGAAGTCGTAGAGCTGCCTTGATCCAATCCATGAAGTCGCAAGAGAACGTAGACCTGGATCGTCGGGGATCAGCGAAGCCAGAAGCATAGAGTGGCTCCGGCATGCGAACTGGAGCAATATTACATTCTCGAAACCGTATGGCTCGCCACATGCATTGGGCCATTCTGGCTTACGTCTTGTGCATTGCAAAGTATATGCAACTTCTGATCTATTCTAAGCTAGAAGAGACAGGCTTTGGCATTGCATCGAGACCCACTGAGGAAATCCTTTCGTGCCGCGAGCCAGTCCAAAATCTGTGTCTACAAGACGTCGCAACTACGGTCCAAACTGTCGTCTGTCATTCAGTTCGAATCAAGCTAATTGAACATTGTCACACAATGAATTGATTACGATATTGCAGCAGGCAATGCTAACTCCAGAAAATGGCCATCTATCGATAGGCGCGAGTGTGCGAGTAGTGACAGACCTTCTAGCTCGAAGAAGGTCACGATCTTGCGAGTGTTATTCGGAACATCATATCGTTCCCTCGGTCTCCATCGAAAGGCATGCCGAGCCAACGCCTCCATATCTCTTCCTTTTATTGACCAACATGTCTCGCAACTTGTACGAAGATACGAGATTAGTTTAATTGATTCGGTCGCCTGCAATACCAAGACCTTCCTAATTCTATCTGAGCAACTCTACCTGAGCAAAATCCGTCACGGTATTGAAGAACCCTGATTTGGGAAGTTTCTCTTAACGCAGCTTGCAAACCAACACTCCGTTCAAAGGAATACCTACTATCGAAGAAAGCCTCAGCTTTGTATGCACATCGTTGGAAAGACCACAATAGGATCCAATATAAGCACGAATGTCTCGATGACACCTCAATAATTATCTCGATGTATTTCGCTGTATCTATCAGCATCATCCTAGGTATCTTCTTGTCCCTTCCTACAGACAAGATGACATCTTCTACAAGGCATCATAGCTAATCGATGTTCATCCGGAAGGCCATCAATTGATTCCTTTTAGCTCGTGGGACGAGCCGACTTAGAGCCTCCAACCAGAGACAATCATACCAGGAGGAAGCCAGATGTACACATCTCCCCAAATTGGGACTCGATCTTAATGTCTCAGACACCAGTTCCGAGTGGTTGGAGAAGGCTATGAGGATCAAGCAGAACACCTATGGACCATAGCTTCGCGCACTTTCATGCCCGATCATTATGTGTTATGGTAATCCTTTCATATCCATTGCTTTGCTCACTCAATAGGTAGTCCTCATGACCTGCAGCTATACCAGAGATCTTCCAGCAGTCCAGGGAGTATCAATAACATTGATAGGAAAGCACGTAGTAAAGATTGAGCTTCGATAGAGGGAACTGCGAGCACCGAACGTGATGTAGACACAGTGATTGATATGGGTGAAAGCAGAACTTTCTTTCAGAAACACTGCTTGAGGTGTCTGCTATGTAGACTGTTGCTCATATCGCAACGAAATCGATGGTGTGATCGTTCATAGTGATGCGTTCGTTGCTTCTGTATCGATATTATCATCAACTGGTATCGCATTTACCGACCTAATATCTGTCCGAACTCTCCACTCATCATTGCAAGATGAGGAAGGGGATATCAACAGAAGTTGTTCTCAAGAGTCAATTACAACAGGGCATATGTTATCATACTTCGAGAAGTGGCACTTTTTCTTACGGACAACAGATTTAAAGCCATTACACTCGGGAATGACCTGTCTAAAAGCACTATGGACAGGGAGACATGGCAACAAGATGAGTCAATAACACTGCCACATGAGCTTCTTGTGGAGAAGCTCTGACAGCGCGGCAACAAAGGCAGGTCAGTGGCATATATCAAGATATTTTATGAGATCTCGCTGATGGAATATTATGTTACACAAGGGGAAGTGAACCTTTCAATATCCTATCTGACGACAATCCGAGTCGAGAGTCCAATGGGCGGCCATGTCATATGGCGAGCCACCCTTGGTCATGATTGACCGATGTCGAACGCACCTTCAACCTAAAGACCAAGGCGAATACTGAGGATACTGAATGGATATATGCAGATGATGGATTGCTAGAAGATGGTGGAGCTGGGACAGAAGACACCAACTTTAATAAGTATCAGCAGCCACTGCAAGGACCAGCCACTGAAGAGAATAATTTGATGGGGGCGTGAAGCCGACTCCTAAAAAAGGGGCGCGTCACAAATCGCTGCCAATTCAAGGGTGGAAAATCGCTGAAATCTGTTGTGGCAGTAGGGAAACGTCGACAGCGTCTCTCGACAACGAGCCTCAGGCGAGAATATCTTCGTGTGGGATATGTAGGGTTTGGTGGTGATGTACACATCCGAGCAGAGAAGATACTCATCTATGATGAAGGTTGCTGTGGTAGCGCTCCATTACGGTAGCTGCCATAGCTAAGATCATCGAGATCCTCGTTGGCATATAAGTCAAGATCCTGATGGTTATGGTCATACGCCGAGCTAAAATAATTGTCTGCACTGCCATCCACAGGGGTCACAAGTGATGGCCCGGCAGAACTTGAGGAAACGGTTCCACCCGAGAGGCTTACTTGGTGGCCTTGACGCTGGTAGGACCTATGAAGACCCGGACTTGAATGAGCATTGTAAGTGGACAGTGCCATGCCGCTGCTGCCGTGGAAACAAAGACTACTAGGAAATACTGTGTTTGTCAATATCGGTGCGAGGTCGAAAGTCTGGTTATTGGGGCCATTGTAGCCCTCATCGTGGGTTATGTACTGATCGCTGTTTTGCCATGTTTCAGGGTATGATTGCCCTTCAGGGTTGACTTGGCCGCCGCGGTAGTCAATGCTGTCAAACGTATTCTGGAATGATGGGGTATTCGGGCCAACTAGAATTGGCAAGCCACCAAACGCTGCATGGCCAGTACTGATAGGTTGAACGTATTCGGGACCGGTCATCGTATCGGCGCTGGTGAAGTACGAGTGAGAGCCAGACAGTTGGCCGGCATTGCCGTGACTGGAGTTGTTCCCAGCGTAATTTGCAGCTTGAGTGTTGATATGGGAGATCGCTTCTAATGCTTCGGCAGCCGCATTGGCTTGGTCTTCACTAGCACTAGCTGCCTGGTCTTCGCTTTGTTCACTCTCGTTAATATCGCTCTCCTGCTCCGGATAAGGTTCTTGCTTGATGACGGTCTTCAGCGTGACAATTTTGCTTTTCTTGGTCGGCACATCATCCTCGAGGGTTAGGAAGTCTGCACCGGCAGCAACGACACGATTAGCGTTGCCATCGCCCCCGGACTCAGCCTCATCTTCCGAACCATCCTCGCTAGAGTCTGCGCTATCAGATTTTCTAGGAGGCGACTGATGCCTTTGAGCGACAGCGGGTCGAGCACGTTTCACCAATGTTTTGCCATAATCTGCATCTGGTTCCGCATCGGACCTGGAATTTTCATCCTCAGAGTCGTCGCTGACCAAATCGGCCAAGGCACGCTTCTTAGTCACAGGCTTGCCAGACTTCTTGATCGTTGCGCTGGGAGCGGTGGTCGGAAGAGAGGCCTGCGCAGGACGACGAGGAAGACTAGGGCCAGTGGATATCCTGGTTCCACCACCGCGCTTGAGAGGAGGAGGAACTGGTAGGTCTTGTGCTACCATGCGAATACGGAGCTTGGACAAATGCTGGACGACGGCGCCACCAGAGATCAAGGGCCCCATAGTCTCTCCGATCTCTGTCCAAGGTAGTGGGATATTCTGCCTGTTGCACTCTTGCTGAATGGTCAGAAGAAGCTTCTTGTCCATGTCGTCTGTCGATGTCGTTAGCGAACGATGAAAGTTCTGCGACAAAGGATGAAAGAGTGCAACGGTGGGAAGGGGTGAGTCTTCCAAGCCAAAATAGGTGGATCCTTACCAGTCCAGCGAACCAAATGACGCTTCTTGGCACGTGGAGCGCGCGCTTTCCCCGATGTCTTCGTCCTTGGAGATATGGACCTCATGGTCACTGACGGTGGCGTCCCAGCTGCGGGTTTGCAGCTTGCACGTTAGGCTGGAGTCTGGCGTAAGTAAGTCTTTCTAGCCTAGCCTGTGAAAGGGGCCACACGAACAATGCGGAATTTTTCGCTTCGGTCACCAAACGGCTTCCGATAGCTCGCTTCGATGGCTAATGCTCTTGTCCTGTGACTGGAATTCGGCGCAAATGGCGAAAAGCACGGAGAAGGGCGCCAACGTCTTCGGTGACAGCTTACAAGCTGATACTGCCGGTGGTGTCGGCGAGAGTATCTCCTCTGCTACTGGGGAAATTGGCACAGAATCAGTAAAGATCTCGGCTTCAAAGTCGACATGGGATGGACCGAGGACTTGCATAACAAGGGCGTGCATTGAGAAGCCTCCCCTGTTGGTCAGGAGGGGGCAATGTTCGTGAACAGAACGCTCGTCGCAATGCTTGATGCGACCGTTGGTAGTGAAAAGATAGGAATTGTGCTGGAAGGGAAGAAGGGAAGGGCTAGGGAGACGTGAACATCAACAAAAACGGCGCTAGCGACCCACTTCCATCGATAAGTGCCAAACGTGCCAATCGTCAACCACACTCGCCGTGGATGCAAATTTTGAATGATAATCACTCCAAGCGAGAAATATGGTACTGCTTTCGTCTGCAAGTACGTACCTATAGCGATGTGGAAGGCCTTCTTGGCGCTTGATGCAACGGTCGTGCTGTCGCTGATAGGTCAATGGTGTCCAAGTAGGTTGGGAACGTAGAACGGATGTTCAGGTATGCAATTGAGTGTGTTGTGAGGATGTTGAAAGGTGTTCCAAGGTCGAATAAGGACAGCATTATATACTACGAGGTGTTTCCTTGTTCGCCAAGACCGATGGATTTCGTTCTCGTCCGGAGTGAATGATACAGATAAGTGGACCCTCCCCCGCCCACGTGAGGTTACCAAACGGTCACTTCTTGCTGCGATCCGATACCGGCGAGGAGGTGTTTCACGAATGAGTGGGGCAAAAAGGGGGAGCCTCGAGGACAGTAAGTGAAGGTGATCTTGGGGTGGGTCTGGGGTATTTGGATCGGATGGGCATTTATCCGTTGTGAGAACGCCAAGTGAAGGGAAAGCCGCAACACACAGGTGGTATGTGTTGGCATATATTCCGGTTTGGTCTACGCTTTTGGTGACTCAAGGCTCTCATCCCATGTCCGAAAATTCGCGGCACCTAGTCCGGACCAATAAGCGGTGAGGACTATGCCTTGCCAATTGCCGAACGATTGTGTTCCAACTGGGACGAAATGATGAAGTGGAAATGTGTCACTCATATGGACCTAGACGTCCGAGTAGTCACTTGGCGCATGCGGTCTGGACTAGCTTCATTGTATATATGGGGCAAGGAAGACGGGCCGCTAAAACCACGTGGCTTTACCGGAGCGCTGGAACGTGGTGCTGACTAGAAAATGTATGAAGGATGTGTTGAAGACATCTACGCGCGTTTGCTTGGAGGTGGTAGCACGTGTCATATGTCAGAGCACGTCCTTCACGGATCACGAACAGGAACATCATGGCAGAACAAGGCGAACAAATTGAGGCAAAAGACTGGGTTTGATGCCCTGCTGCGGTAAAAGACATCGATAGGGGCTACATTGGCCTTGATTTCATCCTTTCATCTTTCGGACGATAACGCGCATGCTATACAACACACGATGAAGAAACGCCACTATCATGAACCTGCTGTTCCATTCGATCATTCCAAGCCATACCGCTAGTCCTAGAGAAGCTCAACGGTGGGTAGGAAGCTTAGACAGCCTCGTCGTCCCCTGTTTCCATATTTTCGGCGAGCTCACGGTCGTTGCGTTCGGGAGCAGGGGCATTTTGGCGCTTCTACCGCACGGTCAGATCCCTTACAAGTAGAGTGGAGCGTGAACGGCAGACAACGAACCTTACGTGCGGGCGTCTTAGTCTCCTCTTCCTTCACACCATCACCCGCCTCAAGTTCCTCATCGTCAGAATTGCTCTTTTCGGCTTTCGCCTTGGGGCCCCTCTTGCCTTTCGAGCCTTTCGCAGCAGCGGGGGCTTTCCTGGGTTTGGTGACTTTAGACGGAGCGGCTTTTGCAGGGGACGCTGTACCCGGCGCTGCCATGGCGGGAGAGCTGGGATCGAAGCCGGCTTTGGCGTCCTTGCGGAGCTTTTTGATGCGCTCCTGGACGGCGCGTGGGGTGCAGTGCTCGCCCATCTGTGTTGGGTGTTGGTGTGTGATGAGGTTTGAGTGGGGGAGAGGGTGAGGCGCTTACCATTTCTGCGAGGGATTCGTAGTCGATTTTCATTTCGCCGTAGTGGGCGAGGACGGCGAGGAGGAGTCTTTGGTCGGTGGGGGCTGCGGTGTGGATGCGTTAGCTTGGAGCTGTGGGAGGAGTGGAGGGGGTGTGATGGTTTGAGAGAGGTTGGTGATGACGTTTGCGACGTTTTGGAACACATGGTAGGCGAGTTCTTAGTAAGATCAAGGAGTATAGCGAAGGTGAGGATGAAAGCAGCGTGGCTGCAAATGTGGATTGTGGATAACATTCTTGTGATCGTTTGTGTTGATCGCAAGTGAGGTCATTGCCCACAAAGAATGTGAACATCAAGGGAGAGAGAATCAGACTTACCATCCCAACTCATAGTCTGCTTTCTTGCAGAGGACATGGTGACAGATTTTGACCTTTTGGCTGGGTGAGTGCGAGAAGTGTATTCTGGGTATTGTGTGAGGATGCGTTGTACGGTGCGGGCGTGAAGCTGCTCGATCGGATTAGCATCGAAGCCGCCGATGTGGTTGGCGGTGCTTGGCGCTGAGTGAAGTCGATCGGGGCGGGTGGTTGTGGACATTGGGGTGGGAGTTGGGATCGGGGTGGGGTTGGGGGGGCGAGGGGTGATGGTGGTGTTTGGGGGGGTTGTGTCGTTGTGGTAAAGATGATTTGTGAAGGTAGCTGAGTTTTGCGCTCAGCTGTGCCTTTTATCGCTTGTGTTGAGGTGGTTTTGGGTGAGAACTTCATGGTGCTTGGGGAGGTCGAGTCTCACCTACGCAAGTATCGATGGGGTTCAGAATGTGTAGGAAGTGTAACTGTCACTTACGTACGCTATACTTGTTACCTGAGCATCAGTATCTTCAAGTTTCTCGGGGTTTTCAGGTGGGAATTTTTATGGCGGTATGGAACTTCCCAGCTTGCCGATGGATGAGAGCTGCTGTGAAGATGGAGATGATGAGTGTGGTTTGGAGTTTGGGGGAGGGTTAGATGAAGGTTGGGAGGTTGGGAGGATGTAGAGGATGGTAGGGAGGATGTAGAAGAGGGAGGAGGTTTGAAGAGAGGGGATTTAGCGTTTTTGTTTAAATTTGAATTTGTAGTCTCACTCGGTGTCCGGGGGTTGGCGTGAGGAAATAAGTTTGCTTTGCGATTGAGTCGACCTTTGCGGAAAGTGGCACGTATGTGGAGAGTCGAGCTAACTTACCTTATGTATGATTCCATTTGGCGCCTGCGGAATGCAGCTTGTGATATTTGCTTATTGAACAGAATGAGATCATTTTGCTTGCATCTGCTGTTATGGTTGGCTAGAAGCGAGGACGAACGGTGCTTTTGTAACATTCAATTTTTTTTGTGCTTGCTTCTTTTTTCTACATAGAGCTATAGCTAATATGGTTTGTTCGATGTTTACTGCACCAATACTTCGGCTCTCTCGACTCTTCCATGATTGAGGGAGCAGCGTCAAAAAACGTTATGAGGGATGTTGATAGCTTCCAGCTCACCACTTGATACTGTCGTATCAACACAAATTACACCTTCTTGTCACACTATATTGTAGCATTGGAATTAGATATGTAAGACGAGGATCTGACCGCGAGACCTTGAAGATACCAAGTTGCAATAAAGATCAATTATATCTCAGTCCGGCAATTGTAAAGCACAGCTCCAACTCTGAATCTATGATCACGATACTATCCTGGATATCTAGTCCATAAACCTTCGAAGGAGAATACAACTTGGAGGACTCGAGATGATTTCGTTCGATTAGCGTACGCTCAAATTATGAAGAGTTCATTCAATAAGATTCCGGCCGTCATAGTAAGATACCTTATGCTAGGGTGTGATGGGATCTGTTTAGTACGCCTATTGTTCAGGTATTTCTGTTATCGTCGATGTGATGGATTGAGATTACGCATGGAACAGGCATTCCTGTTAAGTAATATATACTCTGGGATCTTCTGTCGTTGTCCAGGCACTCCAAAGTTGGCTCCACCAGAGAAGACGTTCCATAGAGAAAACCCATGTTGACATGAAATTATCCTGATCATATAACTTGATGCTGAGTTCCCTCCACAAGCCCAGCCATCCTTGCGCTGACAGAATAGTCCTTCTCAATGTGCATGGTCATTACTGACTCAATTCGTCATCTTTGGTTTGAAGCCTGTCCACTTTGAGTTTCTTATTTGAGCCTTCTGCTTTGTGATTTGGAGTCTCTCCATCGTCCATAGCGTCCACTTCCCTCTCGACGCACCGCTCCCGTTTGCGTTTCTTACTTGGACCGACAATGTCCTGAAACGTCTCACGACGAGATTGAATGGCGGGATTTCGGGTGGCGTTCATCGTGGCGATTTGGCCAGGGTGTATATGAAGAGCTCTCATCATCTGCTCGTAGCGCTTCGCACTGTAGATGTGGTTAGCTTGCGATCTTCAGTAACATGAACATATCGTCGTTCAAGGGGAGAGGAGACTTACGCAGCGCCTTTGCTGACAATGCAAAATTCTTTCCGAACCTCTTCAAAGTCTACCTAAATGGGATTAGCCTTCGTAATAATATTTGAGGAACAGGGACAGAAGACTTACCTTGCCACCGCTGCTATGGCGGATACAGCTGATAAGATATTTAACGTGATCGTCAATATCTGCTGGAGCCATTCTTCTTCTAGCTGAAATTCTTTACCAGTTGATCCCCAGTTTTGAGAGAGTATATTTTAAAAAATTAAAGGTTGTGATATGGAATATGTATGTATAGTGATCTTTTCAGTGCAAAGGCTCAATCATGAGCAAACTCATATTGGCCATTGATGCAGCTCGGTGTCTCCCATGTGTTATATTGGGCGGACAACACCCAGTGCAGAGCGTAACACATCGCTGATACTGTAATTGATGGAACGAATGGGAAAACATGAAATTATGTTGAGAGCAAACTTGAGTGGGACAAAGGTAGGTACTAGGCATTGGAGAGCGCGACATGCACACGTACAAACATCTTTGCAGATGCCCTGCATGGAGATTCTGACGGACACTGATATCAATCGGCATCTTGCATAGACTGCTTGCTGCTTTGCAGAGACCAAAGAGTTTTGGAGCATCAAAATTGAATTCCACAAAGACATCAATCTCAGTCATCAGCTTCCACTCCTGAAGCAGAATTTCACAAAGAAAGTGTTATAGAGAGAAGGAAAACAATCGCCGTTCTTTGCCTCAAAGGACTCGGCTTGACAATGATTTCGACGAATGGCTTGGTGCTAGCGTGAAATAACGGATGTATGCGAATTCCCGCTCTTCAGTCTCAATCAGGTTGATGTCGAGAAGGAGCTTGATTTCATAATCACTGGAGTACTCTATTTTTGAGTGTTTTTCATTGGGAAGATGTCTGATAGATGCACTCATCTCGCAGCCTCATTCCCTCTATATGACGCAGCCTCTCCACAGCTATCTTTTCCTTTCCACCAAATACCCTGGAGCCGTGGTGTAATTCATGGGCGCATGATTTCCAGGATCGAATAAAGGGAAAGGGGCGAGATTGGTAGCTAGTATCTATACGGTTAGCTAAATGAAGCTAGTGCTAAGAGCCGACCGAAAGGGGCTTAGCTACGGGTCTGCCCGGCTTGGCATTCGTGTCCTTCGACTCGGCATATAGAAGTCAGTATCAGTTGTAGTACGATCATTAATCCATCGCACCGGGTCCGTGGCTACTAAGATCTTGTCGTGAATGACTCTTCGAGTTGGATGCCATTTTGAATGCTAAGACTAACAGTATGTGAACTTATGGATGTCATGGCTACGCTCCCTTCCACAGATCACAAAGTATGGCGAACTATATCAATAGCCTGTTGCTGTAGATCGTTTTATAAGACCAGATCTTGAAGACACAACTGCTATCCGGATACATCGGCACAAGAAGAAACCACTCTACCCTTCCCGTGACAAGGGTGCCTGTAAACATGTTCGACTGCGGCTTCATAGTGGAGAATGCGAGGATACGCTATCTTTGCTTCGCTTCAAGGTGATCCTGTAACATTGGCCCACGGCCCTCCTCATATATAGCCTAAGCTGTGAACCTCAACCCCACGTTTGAAGTTGCCTTGAGAAGCTTATTCTTCGTGAATAGCGTCCCACGTTAGGAACATGGTTCAGCACCACAGTTCGTTCGCGACAATGAGGGAACGTGCTGAATGAAAGATGTATGGTAAGTCAGCTGTGGGCTATGGAGACGACTGCGTGAGATCGTTACTTTGCGGATGACCCTCGAATTGTGTGTAGGTAGGGTCAAGCTGTGCGAGCGGTAAGATGCTGGTAACGAAGAACTCGCCAGTAGAGAAGGCCTGGTGCTGTTCAAAATTCTTGCACTGATAGTATCTGGCTCGAGCGTCATCATATCTGAGGAATACTTTTCCTGGCTTGTTGTTTTCTTCACTGTTCACACATCAATCACGGCTAAGACCACATTCCTTGTCGTGTTCAGAGAGGCCCCGAGCTCACAGAAATCGCTTGCTAGACAGCTCTGGGAACGACAGATGAGCTCCTTTCAGATTTCGATCTCCCCCTTCGATGACCGAATGTCGTGGAGACATTTGATCGACACCCTCAGCGTCTATCTCGTTCCCGGCCGGCTGACATGCTTGCTCCTCCACTCCTAGCTCAGCCTTGGTCATAGGGTCGTGCTTGACCCACATATTTGCCTTCACGACCTTCTTAAATCCTTCATACTGTCTTCGAGCACTATTGAGACCACGAATACTTCCTTGACGAATATCTACTCTTCCCCCACAGGCTTCCGTGCTTAGGCTGGGCGCTTCTTGAACGGTGCTTTTGCAACCTTGCGTCCTCGGACTACGCCCCTGGACTACCAAGGTATGGAATGAACGCCATCAATCTGCGACACCACCCCTGAAAAGTACTCAGGAGTAGCGTATCTGTTAGCGATATCCAATTAGTCGGTACCTTCTTGCCGGTCGATCTATGAAGCTAGTCAGCAAGGATACACAATGCTGGGTGATTTGAACATATGCCTGATTTGCTTTAATATAGGATGCAGCTACCTCAAGATGGTTGGAGAAACCCCTGATAAAGCTCTATTTGTGGGCATGGTGCGTGTCTTTCATAGGCTCGCTGTTCTACAAAGACTCTTTCTGCCGATCATGAGAGGCTTAAAAAGAGGATCCAAAGGTCGGTGAGCGATCGATACCTGTCGCAATGGAGCCCAATACTTACTGCTCGGCACTCGATATGTATCCATGGCCAAAATGGAACCTTGAAACTTGAAAGCAGAGACAGCTTGGCCTGGGTCTTGATGTGAATCATCTACCACTGTCGCCTTCGAGAAGGTCAGCTGTGATTTGGGACGAGTCTATTGAAGAAGTTTCCTTCGCTGTGACAGTGGGATCTAAACCCTTCACAGCCGGCACCCAGCATCGAAAGAAATTCGGCTCTCTGCATGAAGACCATTGAAGTGTTTGGACCAAATTCTTCTAGATGAGACATCGACCAGTCACGCCATGGGCATCTTCCGGAAGTTATCTGATAAGGGATTGTTTGAGAGTGGCAACGACTCTTTTGATGATTGCATTAGCTTGGATAGATTCGTACAGGCAAGCGGACTTCCTTGGTGGGTATCTCCTTCGCAACAGTATCCTTCAACGGCACAGAGTATTGAACTCCCCTCACCTCTATGCTATCGTCAAGTCACGTCTGCCGCATTTCAGTGAGAGTCCTCGAAAAGAGGTACATCTATATTGAGCTGTAAGCCTCCTTAATCGTTACTATATTCAAGAACTTTGTGGATTATAGAAATTGGTATCGAATATTGATCAAATCCATTAACGGTAGGCCTTAAGAATCGGCATAGCCAAGCGAACGGGTCGGAGTGCCTTTCATAAACATATCACAAGGACCGTAAATCAAGTGAAACCAAGGTAATTTCCGATCCGAACTTCACCAGCATAATCTTCGGCCCTATAAAAAACCGCTCCTTCACCCACCACGATCATCATCCCCTCATCATTCTACATCTTCCCCTCACTCCCCTTCCAACCACCAAAGACCCTCATATTACAACATAAACCCCTCGCGCACTATCTTCGTATCTTACTCATAAACTTCAACTCACCACTACAGTACAGCACTCTCAACTCCATCCACGTTTCCAACATCCAAAATGCCATCCTGGACCGCCGAAAACGAAGTGAAACTACTCCTCACCGTCATCAAAACGAACAATCCCAAGATCTCCCGCACCACCTGGGAGGAAATCGCTAGTGCGATGGGCAAAGGGTATACCTATGAATCTGTACGGTACGCCTCCCTCCCGTCCCCTGTTAGTGTCATCAATATCCCACACCTGTCGTCTATCAGGCTCACAGAATCTAAATCCCTCCCAAACGCAATTTTCAACCGTTACATCTCATACAACTCCACACTTCCACTCCACCCCTTCACCAATGAAGTTACACCTATCTAACACCCATTTAGACAAAAATACCAAAACCTAAAACGAGACTCCGAAGCCTCGGACGGCAAATCCGCCCTCACCAAGGACAAAAACAAACCCACCCCATCTACATCCACCACCACAAAACCCACCCCATCCGCATCGACCAAAAAACGCAAAGCCGCCTCCCCAACCACAGACGACGAAGAAGACTTTACCAATCCTAACGCTACGAAGATCCAGAAACTTAAAGCCGAAAAGGATGGGTTGAAAGTGGAGGGGGGGAGTTGTGTTGGTATCAAGAACGAAATTGAAGATGGAGCTGGAGGTGGAGGGTTCGGTGATGAGATGTATGCTACTCCTTCCTATTCCCCACTCCATGTCATCTACCCCCTACTCCCTATCATCCACCCTCTACCACCTACCCTGTATCATGATAGAAATACAGAAACTCATCGCTGCAATATTATAGTATCAACGAAGTATAGCCGCTCGCTCCCTTTCCTTCCTTTGCTTCCTTTCCATCCAATCGATGAGATTCTTTCACCCGTGTAGCTTTGGATTAGGATCAGATCTGGGATCTGGATCGGAAAGGAAAGGTTGTGGTTGTGATTGAGACCTGCGAATGGAACTTTCAACATGGCTTGGAAGGAAGAATTGGAAGGAAGGTTTAGAGCGCAAAGCATGGGGTTTAAACTAGGGGTGGATGGCGCATGCTAGCTTAGGCCGTGGTCAAATACCTCTCTATGGTTTCAATAATGAACCACACATTGCTTCTCTAATAACATTGAAAGTTAATCGATCGTACGCAAATCAAAGCAAAGCAAAACCATTTAACGTCTTGAAACTCCATTCCATTCCTACACTTTGGTTGTCTCTGTATGGCTGGTTTTCTGATATCGTGTGTGCTGAGATGGAAGGCTTGTGGTGTTATATATTGAGGCGGGGCTTGATGGAGCTTGATGAAGCGTAGTCTTCTTGGGAAAGGGGAGGGGAGGGGAGGATTGGTTTATGGTTTTAGATTGTCAGAATTGGGATATGGGATATGGGATATGGAATATGGGATAGTAAAGCGGTTTATTGTTGTATGCAGCTATCTATAGATCGCGTTCGCTTGGTTGGATTAGATACGCTGCGTATGGTATGATGATCATAATTGCAAGCACAATGATAATCACAAGCGCTAGACTTGCTTGACTGTCCATCCATCCGTCCATCGCTCCCTCATCATCATCTATTTCAATCAAGGACGACGCTTGAATACTTTCTTCACCCATCCACCAACTAATCCCTCTCAATATGCCTGTTCAATCACATCCTCCACATCTTCCTCCTCCTCCTCCATCCCCCCATCCCCATTCACACTCTCCACCCCTTTATCTTTCTTCCCTCCCTTGCCATTCGCCCTACCCTTCCCCTCCCCCTTCCCAACTCTCCCACCAATAACCTTATCGCCCTCTTTCTTCCCCTTGGACCCTTTCTTCTTCTCCGCCTTCTCTACAGCAGGAGTAGATTCTGTAGAGCCATTCTTAAGCAGGGCTTTTAGTTCCAGAGCTTCTTTTTTAATGATGCGGAAGCGGCCTTCGATGCTGTTGTATGTTGCGCCTGGGAGAGAGTGGGGGTCAGTAAGAGAGAGAGATCAGATTGGAGAAGGGGGGAGGGGATGAGGGTGGGGAGAGTGGGAAGGATAGAAAGGGGAGTGAAGGGGGGAAAAAAGGAGGGGGATGGTAAAAGAAGAGAGCGAAGATTAGACTAACCTTGACCGTAAAGAGCAGCGATTTTATTGTAATCGATCTGTGTAGGGAGGAATGGGTGTTAGTAGACATCTTCCAAGGGAGTTCACAGGATCCATAGGAGATTTCTTCGAAAGACACGAGGAGATTGGGAAAGGGGAAGAGGAGAGAAGGCCGGAGAGTAGGATAAGTACAACATAGAGAACGTAGACGCGGAAAAGAAAAGTGGGTTCTCAAGGAAATAGGTAAATATTAAAAGGATTGAGAGGAACGAGACCTATGGATTCCGGAAATCAAAACCTTAGCATAAGATAAGAGTACGCCCATAGTTCCAAATAAATTCAAAAAACCTCACATACCTTCGCATTTCCCTCAAGGCTAGCCACCAGCGCGGCGATGAGACGCGGATAGGCATTCTCGGCCTTCCAGTTGATGAGGACGTTGGGCATTTTTGCCGAATCTTGAATTTGACTTTTAGAAAGCGTTTTAGGACGGGTATTCGTGTCGTATGGGGGTTTGTACTGTGAAGCAATGTGAGCGTTTTGTGTTGAGGTGTATGAGGGGAGGTAAGGTGTGTGAGGTGTGTGAGCTGTGTAAGGTGAAGTGAGGTAAATGCGCAGATTCGTTTTTCGGTGAAAGTTTTGAGGTGATGAAAGGGATTTCAGAATAGAGGACGGAAGTGTATGTGCGTGGGAGAAGAGGGTAGGACTTACTGTTAGGTTAGGTTGGGTGGGTTGAGTTGTAATAGATGGGTATGGTTGAGTGTTGTGGAGTTATGGATGGAAGGATGCTGGAAGGAGTTGGAAGAGGGAAGATCACCGAGGTAAGTGGTTGTGTGGGTGGGTGGAAGTGAAGGGTTTTCGGCGTATCGGAGTTGTTGATGGCTACGCGAGTGAGCTAGGAGATTTTGGGGTATAGTTATAAGTTATAACACCGCGGGTGATGGCATACTTTCGTGGGTGGGTGTGTATGTTGCACTTACTTGTACCATCGTAAATTCATATAGTAGAAGAGAGGCAAGATACCTTGGCCTGTTCTTAAAGAGATGCATGCATGCAGACTAGTTTAGAAACATACTGATCTTCCACATCGAAACGATCCATCACATTCCTACCATAATACGTCCCAGCTAGACTCCACAATCTCACACCCCCTCCTCCATCTCAAGCTGACCGTACCCAAAATCAAACTCACCCCCCTCTACACCCCCCCTCGTCCCCCCAGCACCACCACGTCCAAATGCCGCATCCAAACCAACAGTCCAATCCGCCACCTCCTCAGACGCACTCTCCAACTGGCTCTGCGAATCATAAATACTGCTCGCGCTACTCTCGTTCTCCTCCTTGATCGCCCTGGTAAAGCTGCCATTTTTCTTGGTGGGCGTGGCGTTGCTGGATTTGCTTACTCGGCCGGTAGCTGTCCTGTCTTTGGGCGTTGCGAGGAGCTTGCGAGGGGTGGTGGGGTGAGATTTGGCGCCGCGGGGTGGTGCGGAGGGGATTTCGCCGGATTCGACCCGGGCTTTGAGTTCTTTGGCGCCTTTGCGGATTTTGCGGAATTGGCCTTCGATGGCGTCGTATGTTGCACCTGTTGTGTGGTCAGAATGGAAGGAATGTATATTGGTGTTGAGACACACCTTGCCCGTAGAAAGTTGCAATTCTGCGGTAGTCCAACTGTGGAGGAATACGTTGGTGAGATATTCAGTGACTTCTTTTCTTGCCAGGCTGGCCTTGCAACAATCGCAGCAGCTTTTAGAGGGAAAAGGCCGCATTACGATACTCATGAAAAGACTTGATGGAAATTGTGTAGTTTGGGCGGTAGCGGTTTTGAAATTGGGAAATTGAACAAAGAAAGCTATAGAAATGATTCAAAGTAGCTATGGATGTAACATAAGTATGTCCGCGACGCCTCCACAAGGAGACGACATTGCGACCTACCTTAGGATCACAAGCAGCCACGGTGGCGAGGAAAAGTTGGTCCTTAGCCTCGACAGTCCCCCACGGAATTGGCATTGCGTAGTTAAACACTGAGTTGTCAGATTATGCGAAGATGAAAGTAGGACAGGTTTCGAGAAGATCTTTGCGTGATTCCGATTGTGTACAATGGAGCTCGATGGCGCCTTTTAAGGGGATAAATAGTTGGGGTTTGGATGAGTGATCGTAGACGTAGATAATTGTACTGGACAAATTAGCTTGGCGGTCTAGCTGATTTTCGCATGGTAGTCGTTGAGGAGTCCTGGGGGCAGGAAGTTTGGGAGACTATCAGAGGCTGAACCTACGCAATAATGTGCCGTAAGGTATATTATTGATCTCAGTGTCAAGGCAGGGGAGGATTGAAAAAAAGACAAGACTGAATTGTTGACAGGTAAGACCAGCAAAGAAAGAGCTCGTCTCGAAGATGTGAAGTGCTTTTTATACCCACTCTCGAGCCTGACAGACCCACACGTCCTTGGCCCACCAACCCCCTTCTTCACTCTCATCCAGCTGCCGACATGCCTGGCCCACACAGCACAGCACAGACGTGCACGCTATGACTCACACCCTCCCTGCAGTCCCCTTCTGCACCCCGAAGCATCACTGCTCCCAACTGTTACCGGGTGTGCGATACCGTATCCAGGAGCAACGTTATCAGTCACATTCGAAAATTCAACGTTCGCCGTCCCAATTGGACTACATGGGCGTCGCGCTACTGCAAGGGCAATAGGTGCCGTGCATCCCCCCAAGCTTCCCCCAAAGCAAACATCAGCCGGGTACTAGCATATGAACGAGCCATGGCTGGAGCCGTCGATTGGACGCCACACGGTTTTGAGAATTGAACAGCGATCTTCGAGGATCGAATCGAAGACAGGTGTAATCGCGCAGTCGATGACGATGGCAGGTTCTTCAAGAGTGATCTTGTCATGCGGACTCGGTGGATGTTCTCAAGGCATAAGCAATCGAGTACTTGTACTTTGCAACTGATCGATCAACGAATTTCCACAATCAGAAATGTGCTTTCGAATTCAAGTTCGATTTCTCGAAGTTGGCGTCGTGCAGATCAAGCTCGACAGGGATTTTTGACCGCGTGAAACCGCGTATCCGGGAAGCTACGTCTGCACGCACTATACACGTTGATCCCTGCTGGGAAAGAAGCGAATTGCATTGAGCGGTCAGAGGGATTGTGAGAGATGGTCAGAGAGAAGGTCAAAGCACGGAGATACGAGTGGGCTGTGACGGTGATTGATGTTGCGCTTGTGCATTGCACAAAGCTGCATATTTATTGTACACGTAGATGCATGATGACCTAGAGTTTCCAGGTACGTATGAATAAACGCTGTGCCATTCCATCTGCTAACGCTTCAACCAATGATCGCTATAAAGGCGCTCCAATAGCTATGCAACAGGACGATAATGATAGCTGGCTGTCGGTAGAAGCCCGAAATCGTGAGCGACTGTCTTAGACTGCTTCTTCCATCTTGATGTTCGTCTCCTGCGTCCCGCCGTGCGTGAATTCGGAATCACTGGCCAACGTGTCCTCGCTGTCGGACTTGTCGGTGTCAAAAAGTTTGTTCCCATCCCCATCGATTGTGCCGTCCATTGCCAGGAAAGGATCCTCGAGGGCTTTGTAGTCCTTCTTGGCGGACTTGCGAGGGGAGAAGCGAGGCTTGGTGACGCGGCCGCTGAGCGTCTTCTGGCGCTTGGCGGAGCCGCCCAGAGTCTTCGGGGCATTGTCGCAGGTATCGGTGTCGGGTGGGGTAGCCTCCTGGTCGGCCTCGGTTTCATCCTTGAAACCTATGGAGTCATCATCGCTGGCAGGTCAGTAGGCCCCATCATGAGACGAAAGTGGGTCAGAATCTTATTTTCTTACCTCGCAGTGTTATGCATTCCTCCCAGACTCTTACGAGACTTTCCTTGGTTATTGGCCGCGACTACAACACGCTTTGCTGACTTTGCTGGAACATGAGCGCCACCGTTGGAAGCAAGGCCTAAGGCCGCACCCTCCTTGCGAAGTACGCCCATGCGATATGCGATCGCAGAGTTGGGAACGTTGGGACCTAATTGAAGGAATTAGGCACGAAACATGTCGCAAAAAGGACGATCGAACATGAGTAACATCTTGAAGAAGGAAAGGTTCTGGATCTAGGTGAACAAACCAAAGACAGACGCGAGTTTCTTGAGGTCCAGCGCTCCCGGATGAAGACACACAATAGCAGCGAGAAGCTTGGCGTTGTTCTCGGGGGTCCACTTGACGGCTGCCATACCTTGAACCATTTTGTCGATGCTGTGAGAAGATACTGGTCAGTCAGACCGCAATGGGAGTGAGGTCAAATCTTACTTTAGAATGATACACAGTTTGAGAGGACAGCGTATATTCCTGCAGATGGAAGAGAAGCTTGAAGACGTGAGATCGTTGTAGGTACTTCGCAACGTGACTGCAGGAGCTTTGCGATCTTGGTAGTAGTAATAAGCCGTTGCTCCAAGTATAACAGAGGGGTGGAACTCACGGACTGAACTCGATGAGCTGTGTAATGAAGTGTGGTTGATTGTAAGCAAGTCAACAGATAGTTGAAAAGTTTTATATCAGCTCAGCAAAGGTGGCAATGTGCGTTGATGTTTCAAGATTGAAGTTGTAAAGTGGAAGAAGATCGGCCGATCGGCTTATATTGAATGCAGGTCGACGTTCGATAACGCTTCACTTTTCTGGTAACGAAGTACCGACAAAATTGGCAAAGACTGGTATGAACATCTTTGTTGGGGTCTTTTGGCTAGCAACACTTATGATGTTATCCGAATGTCCAGCCTGTGCGATATTGGGCCAAGCATAGAAGCCTCGTTGGCTGGTCTTCATTATTCCCACTTCAGGAAAGGGCAACATGTATGTTGTATCACAAAACAAACCCCCGAGTCATAATCTTAGGTTCTCGAGGTTGCCAGCGACAAAGCAAGTGGATATCAAGCCGGCCCCGTTCTCCATCCTAGCTTCGTGTACACTTAGAGTATCTCCAGGCCAGAAATCACAGCGACACACTCTTCAAGCATCCAACTCCGATATATCACACCGCTTATTTCAAGCCCCCATCCTGCAATCTCCCATGCCAGCCTTTGCAGCAAGTGGCTGTGACTCATATCTGCATCAAAGACACAGAGGTCTGGAGAGCAGAGGCATGAAGTCGAAGCAAAGTTTCCAGCACACTGTAGCGCATGGCTAGCTCCACATCTTCTCCGCGCTAATGCAGGGGATTCATCCTATTAGAAGTTCTAAGTTCTAACTCTTTTAGCGGAGAAGATCGTCGACGCCGTGATCTTGGCGCTACCGACGACATCTCATCGCGTCCACTATGCAAGAACACGCGTTATGACAGATCACAGAGTGTAACATTTGCTGCCGCTCAGGTCCAGACACGCGTAAAGTGGTTGCCTGATCGTACAGGGTTTTGAGGATGCCCATGATTAGGCCCATCGCTCGACTTAAGCTAGGAGGTCGATGTAAGGACCGTTGCTAGGATTCTAGCATCTCTCAGTCTTGATACTTCTTTACATGTAGTAATGTACGGCTTTGCTTTTACTCCCAGCAAGCATATCCTTCGCATTTAGGTAATCTCCGACCATGATCCGGCCTTGGAAGGTTACCTCTCATTCACTTCGCTGGTGTTGATACCTTTCAACCCCTCCTCTTTCCATCCTATAATCTTACAGCTCCACTCTCTTCATTTACTTCACCAAAGTATTCTCTCCCTCATTTGAGCTACGCACTTTCACCTTATCATAACTCTATCCAAGCTTCCTCTCTATCATCTAAAGCGCTCTCGCATCCTCACTTCAGTTCTTAACTCCACACTCACAGCATCAACGCCAAGTCTTAATATTCGCTCCATCGGGCCAGCACGAAAATGCCTATCAAGTGGACCCCTGAGGTTGACCAAATCGTAAGTCTCTGCTACGTCACACCTATTCCACTCATCACTTCATCTACCAAACACTGTCACCCGGCTGCCCCTCTCGGCACCTAGACACCAGTTTCCAGCCTCACTCACATCTCTTAACCTCCAGCACCACAAAAGCTAAACCCCACCCCACCTTACAGCTCCTCCTCAAAATCCTAGAAACCTCCCAAGTCAACGCCGACGCCAAAGCCATATCCGCAGCCTGGCGTAAACTCTCTCTCCCCCCCTATCCCACCCTCAACACTAACACCCACCACCCACCCAGCCGACAACTTCGAAAAGCCCACCCCCCGCGCCATCACCGAGCGTCTCGTCAAGATCCGGCCCTCGTCCAAAGCCAGCGGCGCCGCCACCCACTTCAGCGTCTCCAATGCCCGCGGCAACGGGACCTCAAGCCCAGCCACCACGCCCCGCAAACCCCGCACGCCGGCCAAAACGAACGGAGGCACGAAAGGGGGGACCCCTAGCAAGCATGGGAAAGCTGTCACTGGAACTTCGGGTGGGAAGCGCAAGCGTATGAGCGATGAGTATGTCACCCCCCTTGTCTCTTCGTCTTCTACATACATATAACAAACATAAACCAAAACGGCTAAACCGTCCATCATATCTAGCGACCCAAGCGACGACGCCGAAGGCTTCGCATCCGAAGACAACGACACGAACGCCTCCGACGACTGTGATGAATTGCCTAGCAAGCAGAAGGCTAAGTATCTGCGACGTATCAAGGTTGAGGAGGATGTGCAGGAGAATGGAAACGGAGCTCTTGATGGTGATGCTGGGTACGTACATGGCGCGGCGCCTTTTGGGGTTGAGGAGTTGGAGTACGGCAATTTTGCTTAGAGGAGGGTGGGGGAGGGGGGGGAGAGGGGGGGGTAAGGGAGGTGGTGGTATTGGGAGGAGGATGGAAGAGGGTGGAAGAGGATAGCCAAGGGGCTACCTAGTACGATCGATCTGATGTCTACCTCAACAGTAGGCTATAGATATAGAGTATCTTAGCCAGGTATAATATCATCAGCGGCATACTATAGTACTAAATACGTACTCCCTATCAGATTAGTACTAGGAGCAGATCACGTATCGAGAATATGCTTACAGGTATATATTATAGTGTGATGTATACACACCATCACACCCTCCATCCACCAACGGAAATCCGAAGATCCCTTTACGAAACCCCCCATCAACGCACCTCAGGCGTAGAATAAAAGATCCCAACACTTAAAAGATCTCGCGCTCTTACATCTCCTGAACGATAGGAACGAATACTCCCTATCCTAAACACAACATACCTTCCCCCTTTCACTCCATCCCGCCCATCCATCCTACCGAACGCTAAAGCCCCCATTACGTCCTCCGTCCCATCGCCACCTCAAGCACCAGAACCGCTGAGTCTAGGTTTCTGTATAGAAAATCAGCCTCCTCTATCCTATTCTGCACGATGCGCAATGGATATGTTGTATTCTCAAAGGAAGAAACCCAAATCACCTTACTAGGCGTCTCAACCTCAACTTCTACATCTTCTTCCCACTCATCCGCCTTAATCTCCACCTTCAACGGACTCCCCTTCGCTTTGCCAGCGGCGTTACGCTTGCTCCTCACACTTACACCGCGGACAACACCATTCGTTGCCGGCGTGATTTCGTCATCACCAGTCTTGGCAATAGGGGCTGTTGCGGCGTTCTTGGTGCCGCTGGTTAGGGTAGCGGGTGAGGAAGTTGCTGTGCTGAGATCTGGGGTGACGGGGGTACAAGGACGCTTATTTGGGCCACGCTTGGGGGATGAGGGGGAGCTGGATGCGGGCGCTGGGGTTGGAGTGTTCTGCTCGGCTGCCTGGGCGCGGAGCTTGGCGATGCGGTGCCTGATTGCTCTGGCGGTGCAGGCTGGAAGGGGGGAATGTTAGCTCGTTATTGAGTCTTTCTGGAAATCGCGGAAACTGATGTCGAAATCATGGATAGAGGTGAAGATGGGGTAGATGTGTGTTGATGTGTACTGCTTCAGCAACGATAGTTCTGACTCCTGCATAGCCGTGATGCAGACTCGCCAGGCGCCAACAAGAGGCTAGAGATGGCATGGTCCTCAAGAAGGGCTTGTACATAGGTGACGCGAAGGTCAAAGGCCCAAGATCACATCACATCCGAAAACCTAGGAACTGAAAACTCACCCTCACCCATAGCGACAGCGAGAGCCTCATAGTCGAGCTTTACCTTGCCGACGGAAATGACATGCATAAAGAGCTATACTTAAATATCAGCAAAGCATTCACTCAAAGAGTTGTTTGTCATTCGCCGCCTATATTGTAGGGTGCAAGTACTGGAAACGCACAGTGCAAGCGTTGAAGGAAGTGAGTTGACTGATTGACATACCTTTGCGTCAGACTTCGGTCCCCACTGCATGTTGACTGTTGTTTGATGGGTTGTATGGTTTGTGTAAACGAGGTATTGGGGGAGGTTTAAGGGATGATGGAGAGTGAAGGATGTGGGCCTTGTTGGTGAGGATTGTGGGAGGTTGGGAGGAGGAAGAGAGAGGAGATTAGAGGGGGTGCCGGGTGATCGTCTTAGTCGTCGGCTGGTGTTTTGGCGCTATGTGGTTGATGTGAAGTGAGATTGGGCAACGAATCGTAGGGGTAAGAAGCTGTGGCAGCTAGCAACGATTTTGTATACTAGACACAGATCTCGTTGCTCAAATACCTGCCCCTGGCTGGATATACATGTAGGGAATATGTATTACTGCTCGAGTATGTCCTTATTGTTACTCAATGGAGTTCATATATAGCAATCCCAGAACCGGTTATGGCTTGCCGTTATCATCTAGCCCTTTGGTTGCACGGGCTGTACCTGCTTGGGCCTTCTCGCTGATCCATCCGCTTTCATTGACGGTTCTTAGAAGTAAAATTTTGGGCAGGCTCGTGAGATTAACATGATATTGTTCCTTGGGACAGGTTTGTCCGGTAGTGCCAGAAGCTAAGACTAGTTCATTACCGTGACCCTCAAGGAATGCAATGGTAGAGAAGTGGATCTCAATGGGGATGAACAGCACTCGGCTTGATTAGGACAAAGGGGTTTGACTACCTACATTGGTCGTCCCCCTCCATTACCCAGGACCTTTCGCATGAGACAAACAACAGGGAGATTCACCAGTAATTCAACAGGAGCAATTTTAGAGGAAATTCCATAGATCGAATGGAATTACAATCAACGTATTGAGACAGAGGAATCACATGCAAAGCCAGATCAAATATATCCACCCACCACTTTTCAATTGTGTAAGAAAACCCAGATCCACCATAGAAGCATCATCGCTAAACAGTCCGACTCTAGGCCTGATGTACTGAGCTGTCGAACTCACTTACAAGGTGTTACCGATAGCTTCAATCTTATCCTGTTAGGAACACGTGAGTGTTTCACTCCCCAAAAACATACATACCTTCTTCGGCTTCAATGGACCGCCCGATCGAACACTCACGGATTTCTGCGCTCTCACTAGCGGTAACCCACGAAGCTATGCAAACCACTTGTTGCGAGTTACGTTCCAGGTGACGCCACCGTCTTCAAGGGCCTCATACTCCTACGGTGGTAGTGTCAGCGATACGATATCATAAAGCACAACATTCTCCAGTCAGTAACAACTTCCCTTCGCCATGATAATCTCCACACTGACGTGCTGTCATTGAGCCTTGCTCTACAATCACCATGGCCACATCATCTCTTCAATAGCTTTCCTCTGATCTCCTGCTTCTTCACCGCTATTGCATTGAAGAAGGACGGAAACGAGATGTCTGGCCTAGAGAAACGGCCAGAACCAGCCAGGCGGGGTTGTCCCACATCAGAAGGCCTTGTGAGCTTCAATAGCATCCTTTGCTGTTCGGTCCTGTTCCGAGACCATATCGCAGTCTTTGGCGTTCAAAGTGACGCCGTTCTCATCATATTCCTTGTAGGACGCGGGTGATATTAGAGGAGACACGTCGTTCAAATATGGGGCCATCTGGACGTTCCATACGGCCGTCACTTTCGAATAGAGTTGATAGCTGGTAAGCCGCCTCAAGGGATCGAAGTCGAGAGCGCTTAGGACGCAATCTTGCAACTCGGGGCTGTATGTTGGAACAAATGGAATTGGCTGTCTAGCGTCAGGATTCTCGCACCACGCCTCCCATGTCATATTCGAGGTAAAACTGGGTAAGTCAAGTATTGGTGGCTTGCCTTCGTGAGCCAGCGCATGTATCACAGCACCGGCACCCCATACATCGGATTTCTTGGAGAGCATTGGTAGCTCTGGAGGTTGCCAGATAGGAGTTCCCCAACGACGTGAAGGATGGAGGTCCGCCAGCCCGAAGTCGCCGAGAACGATTGAGGGATATTCTCTAGCGAGAGGGTCATTGGAGAATGAGTCTGGAGGACCGAGAAAAATGTTCTTGGGTTTAACATCGCCGTGAATTATGGGATTCCATTCCGCTGGTGGTGGACAAAGCGCTCGTTTGTCATATCCATGATGTATGAATGCCAGCCCCTCAGATATCTGTCGGTACGCATGCCACAGGAACTCTTCTGGGATTTGTTGCCATTGGTCTCGATAATTCTCGATCAAGTCGTGGAGATCCCCTCTATTATAGAAGTCGTAGTAAAGCTGGACTGTGTGGGTCTGGAGAACTACCTCATGAAGGCGGAGGATACGGTCGTGTTGAGGGAGGATGTCATGAAGTATGCTGGCTTCGATAGGCCTATCTTCATAGGCTTCGGTCTTGTAACAATAAGCTCGTTGTTGAACTTTGCAGACCCGTAAAGCCTTGTCCGTGCTACGTTCGAGTAGAAAGCAATTTCCAAATCCCCCTGAGCCGATTTGACCGAGGTCTCTGTAGCTATAAGCTTCACCGAAACGGGACCTCGTCATACTACTGACTTTCTGGCAGAACGGCATCAAAGGTAATGGTGCTTTCCAGCTGCGCGATTTTTGTTGACGTACAGGAATTAGTTCGGATCCAGATCCCCACAATATTTTGGGGGACTTACTGGGCGATGGGGATTGATTTGGGTGATTGCGATCCTCCTGGTTCAATCTCAATTGATTTTGAGTCGCTGAGGCCGCCGAGGTGGATCCAGGAAGTTGCAGTTGGTGAGCCCCAAAGCCCTCCTCCCCTCTGGAGAAATCCATGGCTTGAGAACCTCGTGAGATGTCTGTCTCCCAGATCATCGTGCAAGTCTGACGGATGTATATCTGTGTATATATATTAGGAGCCAGCAGTTTACCGGATAGCGTTTCCGTAGGTCGAAGATGAAGGTCAAGGTATATGGGAGGGTGTTCAAAATGACTCGTCGTCCCGCGGGCTATGAGGGGAGAGGCCACAAAGAGAATTGTGTTGCACAAAGGATCGCGTATAACAAAGCCTTCTTTGTAATCGCGCACAACACAATTGTGACAACACTCACAAAGGAAAAGGTCCCGAGAGAGGCCTGGGGAGTAGCCATTGAGAGAAACGATATGAGATCCTGGTATGACATATATGTGGCGAGTTATTGCTGCGTCCTAGTGCAAATAGTGATCGTTCTCACATAAGATCTAATCAAGTAAATGAGTTGCCGTAAGGAAGTCTGTACATAATACATAGGCAACTTCTAGAGGGCAGATCCACGAGAAACTGAAATCTTGAAGACGAATAATGGGTCAGTCTACCTACTAAACCTAACTACTGTTGTCTCAAGATGATCTGTACACCAGTAGTCGATCGACATAAGCACCTCCCTGAACGTACTTAGTGCACACACGTGTTTATCATGTGCCAATCTCTTGCGTTTACCTGTCGTTGTGCCGTCCTTTGCTAATAGCGCTGACCTACCAGCAACGATAGAAAGCTCAAGAAGAATGACTGTTGCCAAGATGTGTATAGGTTAGATCACTCACTATCGATGTTCGTAATGCTATGACATGTTTTAGTGGCTTGGAAGGAAATTTCAATCAAGGAAAAGCAGCCCAGAAGCATCATACTTAATTTGGCCAGTGAACAGCCCCGAGGCCACAGAAGTAGATTTAGGATCCGACAAAGGCGAAGAGAGGTCCCTCGGATAGACTGTTGAGATACACCAAAAGATCGCAATATTCTGCAAACCGAAAAGTAGGCGAAACCTTTTTGGTACTTTCCGAGACAAAGAAAGACTTAGTCATCAAATAAGCGCCGTACTAAGCTGATATGTTCCGAAGAATCCGAATGCCATTCAATGTAAGATCAAGTCCAGAAACACGGCGCAACAGGGTGCTAAGCCTGTTGGTGGGTCTACCAGCGAAGACCGCTTCAATATAATGACGGATACACCAGGGTAAGGATGACTTGAAGGTCACGGGCCATTCCTCGGCATTCCCGTGCTAACGTCTCCGCGAGAAGGCACTGTTGCAAGCGCAGAACTTCACACACAGTTGGACAATCATGTACGCCGTGGCTAGTAGGAGGACATTTCACGTGGATGAAGATGGAATGCCGAAGATGGCAGCTCTGCCCAGTTGCATGACAGATTTTGCCAACGGAGTTCATTCCCCATATCCTCTACCGTTCGACAGCATTGCACGTCTGTTGTGATCCCTCAAACGTACTGTTGTAGCATTGACGGAGTGAAGGCGATCCAACACTCGGCGTTGGTATCCGTCGGACTCGATTCAGCGAAGCACAGGCAGCGGATTGGCTATAGTGTTCCCAATGTCCCGCTTTCCATTCATTGTTGGACTCATGGTCGGTTGGGGGCCTCAGCTGCGGCCTGACACACGGGATGTTGATCCGTCGTTAGACCGTAGATACACACTGCGAAACAGCATGGTAGTTGAATGATCATGACGGCCTGTAGTCATTTGGGTTTACTGTCCGCCAGACACTTCTTCGAGGAGGGGAGGGGTGAAGACAACGGATGTGGTAGTGGTAGGATATACGGAGGAAGGGAGAAGTGCGGGTCCCTGGCACGCTTGGCTCCTTTCAGGCCTGAAACGGCGTCTCGCGCAGAAGGTTGCGGGTGAAGTGTTCGCAATTGGCGGAACAATTGTCTCAGATCACCGTGCCCTTCTTATTGGTGGATGATATCAACTCATGTCGTCGGTCGATCTGGACATAGAATATGCTGGCCTCTCATTCGGCGACCCCTTTTCCTTCCCGCCAGGAACCGCCAGGCCAAATTGGATTTAGCCTATTCTTAGCTTCATTACCGCTTTGGTGCTGGCCATTGGTCGTCTCGGCGATCGACTTCTTCTTCCCCTGTTCCTGTCCCTGTTCCTGTTCCTGTTTGACGCCTGTTTGTGTTTGAGTTTCGACTGTGTAAGGTACGAATCATGTGGGGTGGACTTCCCCTGACCATGTCTCCTGCTAGAGTAGTATGTCGTACTTCCTCCTCCTCCGATATCCTCTACCACTTTCTTTGCTCTGTCTATAATCACTCCTTGATGAATTCTTGACGCGTTGCTTCCTTTCTACACCACTGTCGTTAACCTACACATTCGCTATGTATCATATCAATAGTCTTACCTGCTTAGTACTCACCACGCTATGGGCTCTGCATGTTCCACTCGCCCAAGCGGCCGGCTCCTCCTTCTCAGTCGCAACACATACACCCAAGGCTACTGGCTCGCCCAGCTCAAACTCGAAAGCAGCTCCGGGGAACGTCATGAAATTACAGAAGAGCACCGGCAGCTCTTCAAAGACACGCTATTCAAAAGCACTTGCTCAGGGTAACGGCGCGCCGGAAGTCGAGGGCACGTACGGCACCAGCACCTTGAAAGCTGATGAAACGGGTATGGCAGTCCGAACGCACGTCTACGAGCAACTACTAACATCATTGAAAGGTCTCGCCTACACGACTTCGATACAATTTGGCGATCAGGACTTTACTGTTATCGTCGACACCGGGAGTTCGGATACCTGGCTTGCGGAAAGCAACTTCACTTGCCTCAAGGGTGCACAGAGCGATTGCATGCTTGGAGCTACCTATACTAGATCATCTACCTTCATTCCAATCGACAACGAAAACTTCGAAATTGCGTATTCAGATGAGCGGTCCTTGAACGGGGTCTTTGGGAAAGAAAAGGTTACTCTTGCTGGTATAACAGTGAACGATGCGCAGGTTGCCCTTGTGGAAGTTGCAAGGTGGGCAGGCGATGGAGTATCCAGTGGTGTCCTTGGCCTTGGCTTCCCAGCCAACACTCGAGCGTTCTCAGGAACGAACTACGCCGCAGACCCGGTAGACAACCAGATACCCTACAACCCACTCTTCACCTCCATGTATGTCGAAGGATCCGTCCCTCAGATTTTCAGCATCGCTCTCGACCGCGATGGAACCGGGCACCTCGCGATCGGCGGTACACCGGATATCCCATTTGATCCCACCTTCGCCAGCTCCCCCTTCCAGCTCCTCACCACCTACGGCGTCGCCCTCGCCAAAACCTTCTACACCTTCTACGTCATCACCACCAACGGCTTCCAATACCAAAGCGCGCAAAGCAACTGGAACACCGGCTCCTGGCTCACCTACTTCGGCAACCCCAACGACCCCACCAAGGTCCAAGTCGTAATCGACAGCGGCACCCCCGTGAACTACTTACCCCCGACAATCGCCAGCGCCGTCAATGCGCTCTTCGATCCCCCCGCCGTCTACCGCAAGAGTCTCGGATATTACACCGTGCCCTGCAACGCCAAGGCCCCCAGGTTCGGCGTGAAGATCGGCATGGAGACGTTCTACATCAACCCAGTGGACATGATCATTCCGCTGAACACTGGCGAATGCATCTCAGGTGTTACGCTCACGGGGAATGGTGGTGTTCCTCTCCTAGGAGAGCCCTTCCTGAAGAACGTGCTAGCCGTCTTCGACGTCGGCGCGAGCGAGATGCGATTCGCGGCACGTTAGTACTATTGAGCTGTAAAGCTATTGGGTATACAGGTGGATTGGAGCATTGCGTCGGCGCTGTCATTCTACGATTCTATCTCAAAGTGTGCCATGTTCAAAAAGATGTCCGAGATTTGTCGGCCGGTCAAGGCGATTTCACCAATCATCAAAATTGGGCTATCGAATAGAATAATCATAATACATAAAGACTCACGTCCTCACAGCCTTCTACTCTTTGAGAAAACCTGCTCGTCGTATGAACGCTAGTAGCGCACCAAACGGATTAACATCGTATGAGAGGCGGTAATCGGGGCCCCCCTAGAGCTTGCGACTAGGGGAGCCCCGATTACAATGGATAATCAGGAGCAGAGCCACAATTGATGAGACTTAGAAGGCTGAATATAGTCGCCATGATGTGTTATGATTTCAAAGCGGTTGCCTGATATATAAGCAGCAATAAGTGATGTACATAAAGCTCCATCACGTCAAAAAGTCGCTTTCGGCGCACGGTAATCAGATCCAAATTGATTGTAGGAACCAGTCCAAGGTTCGCAATCGGATCATGCACGGAGTTTTGACGACCTTTCTATTGCTCAGCGTGCCAAGAGTACACGAAATCCCGAGGAAAAGCTAACTGCTGCCTTGAACAGCACTTGGTACCTAAGGAAAGCCGGGCACCACCCACCCTCCATCCGTATAACAATACATGACTGCCCCATATTGCTCTTGCACCGCTTATCGCAGAATCTTCACATCGTCATGACCGATATCCTTTCTATAACTCAAGCATCGGCTTTTCCACCCTTCTTCTTCTGCTCCACCTTCAGCAACAGCGCGCGGTTGATGTGGGGTAGGACGCCACCGAAGGCGATCGTCGCGCGGATCAGGGTATCCAGCTCTTCGTCGCCGCGGATGGCGAGCTGTAAGTGGCGGGGTGTGATTCGCTTGACTTTAAGGTCTTTGGCGGCGTTGCCGGCGAGCTCGAGGACTTCGGCGGTGAGGTATTCGAGAACGGCTGTGACGTAGACGGCGGCTGACGGGTAAAGAGGGTTAGTCGAAGTATTTGTAGAGATGAGGACGTATTGCATCAGGTTTGGGCGGAGGTAGATCAAGATTCATAAGCATACCTTTGGCGCCAACTCTCATCTTATTTTGAGTGTTGTTCTTTAAGAATCGCTTGACACGACCGCAGGGAAACTAGAGGTTGAACATGTCGAGTCAGCAAAATTGTGTGAAAAATGCGACTCAAATGATCATGCAGATGAACAAGACGCGTTTCCCAATCTTACGAAGGGCACGCGATAAGTGTGATTATGGCTGGAGAGTAAGATGATACAGGGTATGACACTGACCTGAAGACCAGCTTTGGCAGAGTGCGACTTCTGAGTCTTTCCTGCTGCCTCCTTCGGCCCTGCCTTCCCACCAGTTGATTTTCCCTTTCCGCCAGCCATTTCGCGTGTGATGATTATCGCTAAGTCAGATGATGTTGAGTGTGATTACGCGACTGCGATGGAGTCTTCGCAGGGCTGTGTTGGCGTTGTTGACTGGTGGTGGAGATGTGGGATGGATGTTGATAGTGTGAAGGTCGGGAAGTCGGCGAGGCGCGACGTTATTCTCTGTTTTGTTAAGTATTGCCGTAGGCAGTTTTGGGACTAGCGGTCGATCGTTCTTTTGATGCGATTTCCTCAGGTATTGGGGGTGTGAATGCCCCAACGGATGTAGCGGCGGCAAAGACGCTAAAAGAGAGTAGAAGAGAAGTGAAATACGAGTTGAGGAGACCACTTAACTTTCGATGCGACTCAAGCTGAGACTGAGCATGGTCGTAGCTCGGCATTGGGATAAAGAGAAACCTCCAATGGGCCAGACATGGCCCGTAGTCCTCGCATCCAGCATGATCATAACGATCGGGAAGCTGAGATAGGTGATACAAAGAAAGGGTAGAACCGTCGTTGAAGAGGCATTGAGTCGATATTGAACGATTTTGCTCATCGTGAAGAGAAAGTTGGTAGTATTGGACCAAATAGATGGTACCAAAAGAGGATCCGCGCTAGCTTAGTGCCGTAATCAATAGAATAGACCCGAATACTCTCTGAGCTACAGGTGTAGGAAATAAATCTAATATTTCCAGTTCTCTACGCAATACATTCCACAATGGCGGCTGTCAGTCGAGAAACTCCACTACGGTACGGCTGCTAACATCTCCTACAGGCTATCTCCACGGTCTCCGAGAGCCGCGACCTTCGTGGCCTCAATCTCATCGCAGCCCATTCACACATTCGAGGCCTTGGTGTTGATGAGGATTCTCTTATTCCGAGACCGTCCTCGCAAGGGTTGGTCGGACAAGAACGAGCCAGGAAGTCAGCCGCGATCATACTACAAATGGTCAAAGAGGGTAAGATCGCTGGGAGGGCGGTCTTGATCGCAGGTCCCCCAAGTACAGGGAAAACAGCAATAGCGATGGGAATGGCTCAGTCACTAGGGCCAGACACGCCGTTCACCATGCAGACCTCTTCAGAGATATTTTCGTTGGAAATGTCGAAGACAGAGGCTTTGACACAGGCATTCAGAAAATCAATAGGAGTGAAGATAAAAGAAGAGAGCGAGATGATTGAAGGGGAGGTTGTTGAAATACAGATAGATCGGAGTGTCACTGGGGTAAGAGAATGTCTTAGAAGAACATGAACTTGGGAGCTCACAGCAAGCTTGACTACAGGGTAACAAGCAAGGCAAACTAACCATCAAAACCACGGATATGGAAACGATCTACGATATGGGCACGAAGATGATTGACTCGATGTCCAAAGAGCGTGTTATGGCCGGCGATGTCATCTCGATAGACAAATCATCCGGCAAGATCACAAAGCTCGGCCGTTCCTATACTCGATCACGCGACTACGATGCAATGGGCGCAGACACCAAATTTGTGCAATGTCCAGACGGTGAATTGCAGAAGCGGAAAGAGGTGGAACATACGGTCAGCCTTCACGAGATAGATGTGATCAACTCCCGAACCCAAGGCTTCCTTGCGCTCTTCTCTGGCGACACTGGAGAGATCAGAAGCGAAGTCCGAGATCAGATAAACACCAAAGTCGGCGAGTGGAAGGAGGAAGGTAAAGCCGTGATAGTACCTGGAGTTCTCTTCATTGACGAAGTCCACATGCTTGACATCGAATGCTTCTCCTACATCAACCGCGCTCTCGAAGACGAGCTGGCTCCTATTGTCATCATGGCGAGCAACCGGGGCAATACAAGAATACGTGGCACCAACTATCGCTCCCCTCACGGCCTTCCGCTCGACTTCTTAGATCGCGTCGTTATCGTGAGCACGCAGCCATACGGTGAAGAAGATATACGGCAGATCCTTGCGATAAGGGCGCAAGAAGAGGAAGTGGAGGTTACGCCGAATGCTTTGGAATTGCTAACGAAGATCGGCAAAGAGTGCGGGCTGAGGTATGCCAGCAATCTGATCACAACTTCCACTTTGCTCGCCCAAAAGCGAAGAGTGGAAAAGATCGACCAGCAGGATGTGGAGAGAAGCTACCAACTTTTCTATGATCCTGCTAGGAGCGTGAAGTTCGTGAGCGAGTTCGAAAAACGGTTCATTGGTGATGAGGGAGCCGTCAGTCTCGCTATAACAAATGGCGACGTGGTAATGTCGTAGATAGAATCCTCCACCGGCAGCGCTGGCGTTCGTGGGAAGGTCTAATGTTGTGTACTGATACCCAACAAGTGAGCATTCGATTACTCCAGCATGAGAGTCGGGATAGAGCCACCACGGAATGTAATCGTATTTTGTCCTGAGTTTCGCAGCCATGAATTCAGACAAATTCTACAATACGATTCCAGCCTTGCTTGCCAGCTTCCCTGAACTCGACGCCATCGCCGAAGTAGCCTGCGTCGTTCCAACCAAGCATCGTGGGACCGTCATAGGGTCCGTTGGCCTGACCTCCATCCCGAGCATCAGTCCATCGATACTCCCACTGCTTCGAGCCATCTACGTCATCTTCTACGTCTTCGTCCTTTCGGGCATCCACCCAATCCTCGCCCATTTCTCGAGAATACTGCCTGATCAGCAACTCCCGTTCAGCTTCGTAGATCTCTGCTTGACCGCGTGTAAGGAGCTGATCTGCTGCACCAGTAATGGCTTCAACAGCTTCCCGCCGCCGTAGCTCAGCCGGGTCTTCTGAGATTTTCTCCGTGTCGACGTCCATAGCATCTTGTGCTTTCCGCTTGTTCTTGTTTAGCTGCCACTTGGGTTTCTTTTTCTCCTTTCCTCTCCCCAGCCGCGCCAGAGCTTCCAGTACTGTCTCACCACGCTCAAGATATGGTATCAAGGTCTTCAGTACATCACTTGTAAGTACCGAGTCGTCTTCGATCCTCTTCTGCCGCCTCTCTTCATCTCGTTTGTCTGCAGCTTCTTTCGCCTTCTTCATATCCTTCTTCGATACCCCCTCTAGCCATGAATCGTGCACAGCATCCGGATCTGCTGCTTTCCTGACGAAGTTACCTTGGGCATCAAATTTCCCCTCTTCCTGCTCGTTCTTCATGTTGAATGCATCCAACTTTGGCGCATGTTCCTTCTTCCCTCCAGCACCAATCTCATCATCGACTTCCCCAACATCTGCCCTCTCCTCATCTCCGACATCACTTTCACTGCTGCTCTCAACGTCTTTTTCCCTCCCTTTACCCTTTCCATTCATATTCATCAGTAGATCCGCGGACACATGGCCACCACTTCTACTCGACCCAACTTGTCCTTCAATCTGATCTGCATCTAGAAACTTGACTTCTTTCCTCTTCTTCTTTCCCTCCCCTACAATCTCCTCGTCATCGTCTCCATCCTCGTTCTTCTCCTCCAGATCCGCAAACATATCATTTTCCTCCTCCTGCTTGCTTTTCCGCCCGTTCCCATTGCGCTTCAGCTTTTTCGCCTTCGCTTCAGCCCGTGCGTCGAATCCCTCGTTCGAGCTGTCTGATTCGTAGCCGTCAATGTTCACAGCATTCCGCTTAGTTTGCTGCCCTCGCTTTCCAATCTCATCCGCTTCCAGTATGGCATCTTCTTCGGGCGCGTCGGCGGCAAGGGCTGATGGATTTCGTACGTCGAAGCGTGGTTTCTTGTTGTTGATACTTGAGTTGTCGTGGTGGGAGCGGGCAAATTCTTCTCCTCCGCGTTTGGGGCGGGGTGCTGGACGGCGGTTGGAGGACATGGTGTAGAGTCGATAATATGCTATATTATGTATGAGTATACGTGTGGCGGAATGTAGGATATCATCGATATTGCAACATTCAGCACTATGCAAGTGTGTTGAATAGAACGATAGAGGGGTTGTTGATTCGCAGCTTCGAAGCTCCGAGCATCATCCCACTAGATCACATTTGTAAGTTTCAACAACTCCCCAAGAAAACCATTCATCACTTTGCCTACTTTAATACACCCTTCATCCTTATCTATCTCCTCTTTCTACCCCTCACAGTACCTCAGTCTAGTGAAAATGGTAAGACTCTCCGGGTTAATCTGAAGGCATGCATGATTCAAGCTTACCCCTCTAGGCATACCCAGGCTTCTTCGATGATCCAATGATGGCAGCTATGTATCCCGGCATGATGGGTAGAACCGCTGGCCCTGGCCAACGCTTCGATGAGTACTACCGCTGTTACCCTGTCGCCATGCTGCCCGGTCCAGAGCGTGAGAACGTCAACCACGGCGGAAAAGTCATCATGCCACCCTCAGCTCTCGACAAGCTGACTCGGTTACACATCACATACCCTATGCTCTTTGAGTTGATAAATGGAGCGAAGGAGACCATGACGCATGCTGGTGTCTTGGAATTCATAGCGGAGGAGGGGAAGATATATCTACCTTTTTGGGTGAGTGGACCATCGTGCAAGACATCACGAACCATGACTATTCCTTACAATCCGAGCCACAAACTCATTACAAAATACATGGCAGATGCTCCAAACCCTCGCACTGGAGCCTGGCGACCTTCTCCAAATCAACTCCACCGACCTCCCATCAGGCCAATTCATAAAACTCCAAGCCCAATCTACCACCTTCCTCGACATATCAGACCCCAAAGCCGTGCTCGAAAACGCATTCCGGAACTTCGCCTGCCTAACCCGCGGAGACATCTTCACATTCGCCTACAACGACACCGTCTACGAAATGGCAGTACTCGAAACGAAACCAGACAAGGCGATGAAAGGCGCCATCGGCGTTCTGGAGACAGATCTGGAAGTGGACTTTGCAGCACCCGTCGGATACGAAGAACCGAAGCGGGTCAGTGGAACGAGCACGCCAAATAGCATGAGAGGAGGCGTGCCGGCCGGAGGAATGCTACACAACCAAGGCACCATGGCCCAAGCAATCAACTACTCCTCCATCGCCCCAAACGCAACCTCCGCAGCCGCAGGCGCAAAAGCAGTATCCTCAAACTTCCTCCTCGGTGGCCAAAAACTCAACGCCCGCAAAGGTTCCAAAGCGCCCCCCCCATCCACATCCATATCCACCAACCCTCCAAAAACAGCCGTGCGAAAGACAAACGGGCCCCAACCGCTGCGTTTACCCCCCGGAAAGCTCTTCTTCGGCTACGAAGTCAAACCGGTCCGGAAATCCGGAGAGCAGAGGGTAGAGGATGAGACGAAGAAGCCGAAGTTTCTAGGATCGGGGCAGACGCTCCGGGGAGGGACGAAGCGAAAGGGTGCGGATGGCGAAGATGGGAAGGAGAAGGAGAAAGCGAAGGAGACGGAGAAGAAGGATACGACTGCTGGTGGTGGTGGGGGGCGGACGTTGAGAGATATTCCGAAGTGACACACCTATGTTGTAGAGTCGATGGATATCCAACATCTACCAGCATTGCATACACAGACGGCATTTGAGGAACGGTAGCATAGCGTGGCCATGACATGGATTGGGAGTTGGTTCTACATCGGTGATTAAGAGATATATGACTGACTATTTTACACCTCGAGGTAATTTCCACCATCTACCTCCAAAATCATACTCCCCTTTAACAAATCGCAATAGACCACTAGTTATACCATACCATACCATCTATCCTCCATATCCCATATCCCAAACCTCCACCTCCACCTCCACCGTCTATTACCCTACCCTTAAAACCATATCCACTCAACACCCTCAATCTCCACCCTCTCACTTATTCTCCTCTCCCCACCCCCTTTCAACCCATTTCCGACCCACATCCAACCACCTCATCCCACCTCATCCCACATCCACCCTTCCTCGCACGACCAACCATCTCATTGCCCTCCGTCCCTCCCGGTCCCTTTCCCAACCTAACCTAACCTAACCTAACCTAGCCTCGGAGAAGACAGACAAGACACAAAAGAGAAAGAAGACACGAAAGAGAACACCAAAAGATCCACTCCCATACGCCAATCCCCAATCCCCAATCCCCAATCCCCATATCCCATATCCCACCCATATACACCAATCCCCCACATCAAAAACACAACACCGTAAACTTTTCGTAGTCAGCTCATCAGACGCGGCAGCCTCTCACAGACCCTCTATTTCACATCCACTCTAGCTCATCAAACAATCAATCAAAAAGTACGAAATCAGAAACAGCTGATTATAAATACTTCTCTATCTCTAAGAACATCTTGTAGAGATAGATAGGCGCGAGAAGGGTGATTTGGCATGAATGATGGAAATGGTTGTTTGGTAAAATGGAAGAGCGTTGTTGGCGGGAATGTAAGCTTTTGTTATATAATGATATGAGAAGCAGTTTTGGAGATATGGGGTCCTGAGAGATTTTACCCTTTTAGGGTGGCATATTCCGAATTTGCTGGAGCTTTTGACGTCTTAGGAATGGCAGAGGGCACACACGACTTTGGTAGAGTAAGGGAACGATGATGGGTATCCAACTTCTCGGGGTGACTTATGCCATGTCATCGGCGGTGGCTGGAGGGGGGAAACTGACATTAAACTCTATCATGACCTGGATGCAGGATTACAAGCCAATGTCAAATATGAGAGGAGAACGGAGAAAAATACACGAGTAGAATTAATGTGTCGTGCCCTATTGATGACGTATGCCGCCCCCTTCAAACATGATAGCATCCTGATCCTGCAGGCTCGTAAAGGCCTCCCACCCACCCGAAGAACTAAAACTGTACTTTGACGAAGATGTGATGTGTATCTGTGATTTTTGCTGCCTGCCGAGAGGTTGGTGATGCGAAGATCTGTATCGCCATCTCGAAACTTGTTCTCGGCGGCTATGATAGCAAGGACCGGAAAGAACGACAGATCGATTAAGCGAGTGTGGTAAAAACAAGGTGGGAAATGGCGAGTAGTAGTAATTAGAGATCCGTAGGAGATCGAAAATCATGGACCAAATCTTGTGGTCAAAGTAAACCACCAAAAGGAACCATAGGGTGGCCCCTGTTTTGTTCTCTAGATGTCGTATCATCGTCCGTCGTAATTCATGCCGAACTGCTTCGACCCTTTCTTTACTCTACAATAATCTCCACCTGGCTGGCTTGTTGTCGCAGCTCATCGCTGCCGCGCGTTTGGTGACCGTTTTGACGTCCTCGTGAGAACGCTGGAGGCCCACGTTCCGAAGGACCACGAGGTTGTCTCAAAGGATTTCCCAAGCCACTACCCTGTGAGGAATTGTCGTAGTTCATGCTGAAGTTTCTATTGCTGCCGATAGCTCCGGCACTGGAAGGCCCCGAAGCATTTTGCTGGCTGTCTTGATCCCATGAGAAAGCACCTCGAAGACGACGAGGACTTCCTCCGTTGGGGCCGGCGAGAGACATACTACCAAACCCGTTGACAAGACCGTCGTCGCGATAACCGCCGCTAAGAGCTGATGCGGAGGCGGTAGGTGTCAATGTGGGCGTCGCTGAAGCACCACTGCCTGGCCCATAATCCTGGAAACGGGCAATGTTCGATTGCAAATTCGGAGGAAAACTGGCCGTGGAAGGTACAGGTGATGGTGTATAAGAACGCAGATCGGCAACAGACTTGGCCGAGCGGAGGTTTTGTTGAGTGCCAAAACCACTAGGCGAGTCGGGGATGCCGAGGAAGCCCGAGGACTGTTGGCCTCGAAGAGTATTGTACATTCCGGGTTCTCTGGCCTCGTTGAAGTCAATCGTAGCTGCGCGATTGAGACCTCGTCGAGAGGCGTCTCCATTCTGAAGGGCAGACACCTGTGGTATTGGTGGGCTGATGCCTTGCGGTGCTAGATTCGCTCGGTACACATGAACCTGGCGCTGGTCCCCACCACCACGGGAGACATGTGCGAGCTGCATATGGTGTGCCAGTGTATGGACTATGCGTCGCTGCAGGGGTGTCAGCTGTGAAGGAAAGATCAAGGACTCTCGCGAAGCGTCGTCTCTGAAGAGGATGAGCTGAGTATAGAATCCTAATGTCTGAGGATCGTTGAGATCTACGGGTGGTCATATGATTAGCTTCATGATGTAGGCATGGGAAGTGCTCATACCTGGCATTACATTCCCAGGATTGATTGGTGATGGTGTATGCGCTTGTCGATGGGACGACAGGGACGACATGGACGGTTGACTGTGGAGCTGACCACCAATGGGCCTATGTTGTTCCTCCAACTGCCCCCGGCGCTCCCTCTTCTCTCGCTCGATGCGCTCTCTTTCCTGCAGAGGCAGCATCTTCTTGTATTCCACGCGCAACTTTCGTCCTTGCAGCTCGTAGTGATTGAGATGATCGATCACTTGGGCCGTCTCATCCGCCGAGGTGAAATTGGCAAACGCAAGGCCGCGGAAGACCCCATTGTCGAAGTGATAGTTGAAGGCGTAGGGTAGAGGGAGGTTCATCTGAGTCATGAGATCCACCAGCTGTTCCTTCTTGACGGCAAAGGGGATATTCTTGATGACGATGGCGGTCGGTATAAGCTCGTCATCCGGGTCGGATGGGTATTGCTCGGAGCGTAAATGTGACAATCCCAATGGTGAAGGCCCGATGCCACCATAGCCGTTGGAGGCCGACATTTGCTGTTGATCCATCCAAGTCTGCCGTATCATATTAGTTAGCGCAATCGCAGACCTTCTTGCGGGTGCTGAACGTACGCTGGGAAGAGCACTTCTCCCTCCTCGTGTTTGAGACTTCATCCTTCCAGTCGCGGCAGGGAAAGGCGAGAAGTTATTGTTGCTGCTGAAAGCGCTGGGGTTCCATGTCTGAGACTGGGAAAGATCGTAGCCATAGCCTCCGTTCTGGACGGGAGGTCCATTCATCCTGTCAAATCTGTTCGTCTCGTATCGCAAAGATTGATCGTCGGGTGTATATACATTATTTGGCATTGTGCCATAAGCATCAAAGTGGCGCGAAGGTTGACGATGGAGCATTTGCTGCTGGTGTCGATGAGAGCCGGGGGATCGTGAGGCGGGCTGTTCGTAATACATATCGTTATGCTGGAGATGGTTGTTCATGCTGGCAGTGCTGTCCAATGGTGCAGGTATATAAAGTCAGATGAAAGGTCGAGAGAATTCAGATCTGAAAATTTGTCAAGACGCTGACCTGATCAGATACGTAGGAATTTGATAGTAGCAGTCGATAGACGGCAATGCTGCTGGGCAGGTTATTTGGATTGATGACCGTGAGGGTATTATTAGTTAGAGTTTTGTGGGTATAGATCTATCGAAGGTCTTGAGGAATCGTAGATCGTTTCTTCAGAGCTTGCGTATCGTCATGGGAGTCGTAACAGGAGCAGATCAAAGAATGTCAGGAGCTACGAGGACTCCAGTATGGTCGCAATAGTCGTATCTCTGTCGTGATGATTGCTCAGTAGCTCACAGGAGCTCCCCATGCAATCTGAGCTTTAGTCGGAGCACGAACGCCTGTAGGTACACGCATATGCGGGTGTCGCGACCGAGTAGATTGCTACAGTCGGGAGCCCTTGATGCTGTCTCCTTGGCGACAAGTATGCGAGAAGGATGTCGCGAAAGTTGCGCGCTGAGGGAGATGGATGAAGAGATGGTGGTTGTTGGAGGAAGGGTGAGAGACCAAAAGAAGGATCAGAGCTCATCATGGCAGGGTTATGGTTGCACGCTAGCGACCTCGCTTAGGCACAGGACGGCCCCCCGAAACATCGAGTATCCTTGCAACGCAATCAAAGTCATCTTTGACTTGGTCCTGAGAGAAGAGAATAGGGGCTTCCACAATTCGGATGTATACGAGGTCATCATCACACTCCTTACGATCTCGTGCAATGTTTGGCTCTACAGCATCTGACTTTACGCCTGGACTTCCATCGTGGGCGAATCTGATATTCCCTTGAGGATCTGATATGGGCCGCGCGGGCGCGAGCTAAATTCTCAACCATACGGAGCTTTGAGAAGCATCTCCAGCACTCTGAGTGGTCTACTACGTACGCCTGCAATTCTCCGCCGGATGTCCCATGCTCGTTCTCAGCTGTATAAGAAATGAGTGGCTCTTCAGGCAAGCTTCTAGAGTACCACTAGCTGAGAAGACTTCCATGGCTAACCCTGACCGTCTTGCTACTACGGCGGGAGCTGCCTCTAGGGGCCGACTTGACAAATATCCCACGTTTCCGGTCTGATCTGTTGGTGGTGCTCATCGCCGAGGATAGCATACCATATAACATCCTAGATCCTGGCTGACGGATGGGGGGAAAACCAAGGCCGATAGGATTGCGGCTGTCTCTAATACCCTCTCTGAGGAGCTGCTCACGGAGGCCATTCCCAGCGCCTATCGTGGCGAGATGCATATGAGACTACCCATAGCGTTCCTGCGAACCCCTCTTCTGGCCGTCATGGGGCCGGCAGGGAGCAAACGCAGCGAGCAAGGATCACACTCATTAGGATCATACGACTGAGACGCTCGATGCTCAAGCGTTTCGCTCGTGCGCTTGTCTTTCCTCCATATAACATACTATTCGAAAGCAGGACTGGGTTGGCCTCTAACAAAGCCCAAAGAGGAAAAGGAGGTCATCGCCCCCAACTCTCGTCGCGTGGCTCTGATGGATGGGTGGGGCCATGGTCTTGGTAGGAAGAAGAGCTCCCTACAATATGACTGGTCAGGAGGAAATGAAGGCTGCGAGCCAATGCGGCTTCTCCCAAGCGCGAACCCTGATGCTGGGTACAATCTGGTCATGTGACCGAAGCCTGCATGCCAAGCCGACTCAATTTTGACAAAGGAAGGTCGTCATATCAGCTTGCATCGACCAGAATGAGTCGTGGAGTACTTCTCAAACAGTGGGTGCCAATGGCTTTGCCACCTCCACGAAATGTCTCATGAGTCGTACTCCGTATAATGATCGGTATCGAACGCTTGCCCAACCAGGACCAAACTCACGACTGCGACTCCGCCATCTTAGCAATAAATTTACTCCTGTCTATAAACGTGGGAAATAATCACAAGTCGCTCTTGTACTCCCACGCTTCTCAATCGACAGGAGCTCGGAGAAAAAGGCACAAGCACCACCATTGGATCAGCGCCAGTAGGAATCGAACCTATCCTCTTACATATTCCTCCGCACACACTCGTTTCTCCGAGGACTTTTAGGTTTAGATATATCAATAAAGGAACATATTCATCCACCGATTTCGTTTCAACATAACGTTATGCAATTTTCAACGGTGGAAAACGATCACAGGGAATGAAAGCAGATTGGTGTTTCTAAGCCATGCTTCAGCATGGCTGTATTTAGTTCCACATCAACTTCATTCATTGCCCTGAGCATATGTCTCGTGTGCAAGTTAACATCAGTGTACCATATCATCTTGAAGATTGATCAAGCCAGTGGCCCTCCGTATCCCTAGCTCGCCATCACGCCAAATTCCCAACGCTAAAATGCTTGCAACATCCATCCAGATATCCTACATAATGATACAATCCCTATCCTTTTCCTTCTCCTTCCTCTCCTCGTCCCCATCCCCATCCGCCACCAAACCCCCCGTCTTCCTCCTCGCCATCCCGCCCTCCACACCACCACCCCTAAATGCAGCACCTGAGCTTGACCCTCGCGGCCCATGTCCCCTCCTCGAAGAAGCATACGGCGACGGCGACCCAGCACCATAGGAAGCGGCGTGCTCGCCATACGCACTCGACGGCTTTGGGCGTGCTTGCGGCCTTGACGTGCTGCCACCCGGACTAGGCGATGCGTATGGAGGATGTGTGGGCGGATGATATGCCGGTCCCTTCGCAGCTTGTTCATAAGTAGGTGGGGGAGCATCATCTGTATCAACTGGTTTCCTCGGCGGTGTAGGTCGACTCGATGGCGCGCCCCGGCCTCTCCCGCTCCCTCGACCCCGGGGTGGAGGGTTGGGGCCGCCTTGTGCGCCCGTGGCTCCGGTGCTGAAACCGGGGAATGTGCGCCGACCTGATGCGTCGGAGTTGTTGAGGTAGGCCTGGGAGAGTTCGACTTCGCGGTCACGGGCGGCGGCCTCTTGGCGGTCGCGCTCGTCCTCTTCTTCTTGGAGTTGCATCGCGAGGGCTAGGTCGTGGTCTTCTTGTTCGGTGTTGGGAGATGATGGATTGGCATCACTATTGATATTGAGCGCTGATAGGGCTGGAGGATCGGAGTGGCTGGATTGCTGATTTGAAGCAGGGCCTCGACGAGATCGACTATTTACGGTTGTCCATCCTTCTTCGCCCTGGGCGTGCGGTTGTTGCTGGGTATCGCCGGCGTTGTTGCCTACAGGTCTGAAGTCGCCTGAGAAGAATTCGCAGCCTTCGCCATTTACGTCGACCAAGCTTTCCCAGACCACTTCGTCATGTCCAGCATAACCCATGTCCGTCACTAAAGTCAGCAGCTGGCCAGATTTAGGGTGTTTGTATAAGGTGCTGAAGTGGTTATTGCGGAACAGGATCGCAACAGAGCCTGGTGCCATTGTTGCAGTGATACAATCAAGACCATACCCGGTCAATTGGGTCGCGGTTGACGAAAGGTAGTACTTGACACTGGCAATATCCTCGAGCGTGATCTGCTCCTCCGAGCTTAGCCCTTGCTGTTGGAGCTTCTCCTCGAGCTCTTCCTCTCTAAACATGAGATTTTGGGCATCTTCATAGGTCCTAGCAGTGCGCTTGAGCGCGGCGAATGCTGGATGGTTCCTTGGTGGTACCCATCCGTGGACCAGAGGAATCGCAAATGTGCTGTATAGCTTCATTTCGCTAGTCTCCTCGAAACCGCCAGGTTTCCGAGACTCGTATGCTTCACTGGACAGGACACCTTCGATTGGAGCATCCATCAGATTTAGTGGGCTCTCTGATGGGACAAATTGCGGATTGGCATTCATGCCGGTATGTAAGGCTAGTAGAAATGCATACATATCACTGACATCAGGTAAATCACCATTCCGCCCAATGAGCTCATCAATGACAGCGTCAAGTAAGAGACCTAGGCTGACCTGCTCACGGAGCCGTAGAGTCTCTACGAGTGCAGTGGCGTAATCGGCCGGGGTTGACAGCACAAGAGCATTTACCAGAGCGAGCAGTGGACATGGACCATTTGCGTTTTGTACCATGATTGGCGATCGTCTAGGGTTCGTCGGCGATGAAGCGTCAAACCAATTGACATGTCTGATTTGGTAGGTCTCCCCCACTCGTCTTGGTTTCGCTGATTCTTCCCACTGTACTTGCGCGTCTATGGCTTCGTCGGTCACAGTTTCGTGAGCCTTTGGTGGTCTTGGTGGCAGCGGCGACGGTTCGTCTTGTTTCTCTTGCGATAACCTTGGTGGTAGAGGTGGTCCAACATCACCTTCCAGTGAAGATCTCGGTGGAGGCGGTTCCGAGGTTTGAGGTAAACCCAGCTGGCCATCGCTGACAGGACCGCCCAGATGTGGGCGCTCTTGGAGAGAAACGCTCGAAAAATCTGTGGCATCGTGACCGATATTTTCGAATGGCTGACTTGGTATATGATGATCTTGTAACGACCTTGTATTCGACGTGAGAGCCTCGGCGGCTTGACCATCTATATTATTCGTGTTTACATTAGCAGGAGGGTCAACGGACCACGGATTGCTTGAGTCTATTGTCACTGCACCTAGTCCAGGTGACCCTTGCTCCGCAGGTGGTGTATCGAATTTCGCCCATGGCTCGGCGAACGGGTGCCTAAGACGTGCAGGCTCGTGCAGCGGCGGAGAAGCAGGTGGGCCATTGCCCCAAATGTCAGCAATGTTTTCGCTGCCGAGACTGGCCTCCCCTACGGCTTTTTCAACGCCGGTATGCGGGCGGTGGTACGGATTTGTGGATGTGATAGGTTGAGGTGGCGCAGGTGCGGCTCGGATTGGTGGTAAGCTCGAAGTTCCTGGAGCATTGTTGGTCCATTCTGTTGGTCTTTGACTTTCCCATGAAGACCTCGGGGTCTCCTCCATAGGCCCAGCTTGTAGCACATGCGGTAAACCCTCTTTTCTGCTACGGCCACCGAAATGCCTGTCTATATCGGATATTGGCACAGGAGGTAGTTCATTTTCATTCATTTCCACATGACTGCCATCCCATGGGTTGGCACCGCTGCTTTGCCAAGGATTATTGGTATCCTTGCCGTTTTCAAGTATGCCTCCACTGGCCAGTTCCGTAGACTCTGCAGTTTCTGTATTTAGCGATATAGGCGTAATATGATTAGGCACAGATTGCGCGGCTGGCTGGCTCCTGGCTTGATTGACTGGTTTGCGCACCGTCATCATGAGTTCCGGGATTCGTTTCAGAATCGGTAGCTGATTGAGAGAAGTCTTTCAGTATTCCAGTAGAAAGACGTCAAATTCTATCGACTGTGCTAGGTACTCAAAAGATCCAATGCAGCTCAAGGTTCGTCGACAGGCAAACAAGGATGAGGAGGCAGTGCACATTGAAAGGAAATAGAATGTTTTCGAGGCAGCATTTGAAGGTGTAAACGAAGATAATTGAGAGTATAGCAGTGCTATCTGGTAGTCGATAATGCTCGAAAGGCCAAATGAAAGAGAAAGTGTTTGTCGATGAGGGCGAGGTAAAGGTCGGGTGGGATGAGGTACAGTGACACTCAAAACACAGCACTCAAACAAGGGTCCACTTAGTGCTATCGATATCTTGCCGTCGCTAAAGATATTCTATCTGAGGCCTCTTTTCTTGCTGCACCCAACATGTGTGGACTCAACGAGGCCAAACGAAGAGAGTCAAGTAGAATGGTATTTCTAGAGCATGTCAGACTGAATCTCTATACATGATGAAGCCGGAGATGATCGTTCCAAACGCCTATGTCGCATTACGACTGCCTTCAGACGCCGTCGTAGTAACTCAAGTCCAGCCCAATGCGTACGTGAGCTAGAGGGAGTGAGCAGTCTCACGTTCCCATCCATCGTGTGTCGCTAACGCCGGAGAAAGTACCATTTCGCTTGGTAAGTATGGAGCTTTCCAAGCAAACCACATCATCGGTCGACCCTACCATTTGACCTTTGAGGTCCTCAACAAGTCTAAGCCTGATGGAGCCAGAAGGACCGGCCTTCGGCTGGTACCAGCGGCAGAGCTCTATGTAGACATTAAAGATGACGATGTTGGTACGCCATCAGAAAGTGGGATTGGCAGCATAGGTGTCAGCGATGGTGGCGTGGAGTACGATATAGTAGGCGAAAATGGCGAAGTCGTCATGCGCACAAATCGCAACACTGTCGACGATACCACCAGACAAGTACTTACCATGGATGAGATTGAAGCTTTGAAGGCCGAAAGTACAGGGTCGGGGAAGGAAGTCATTGCTAAGATACTGGAATCGCATTCGGCGCTGGATCAAAAGACAGCCTTTGCACTTGCCAAATATACGCTTCGGAAGACGAAGAAATATTTGAAGCGTTTCACCGTCTTACCTTTGGATGTGCCAACATTGGCGAAGTGGATGATCACTGAGAAGGAACCTCTGAAGATAATGGAATTGAGGGAAGAAATACTGGCCCTGATTGGGAGCTGGTCAAACGTGCACTGCACGCTTTCGGACCCTACGCCTTCAATAACAGAGCGGGTTACAGCGTCTAGAGCAGGGAGATGGCTTGTGATAGATGAAACAGCAGGACTGTTGGTAGCATACATGGCAGAGAAGATGGGCATCCTGCATCCACCCGAACAGAACGATGAAGTTTCTGGAACAGCAGCACAGTCATGGCTGGATGCCAGCGCTACGGAGGGAGCAGCTAATCACACCGGAGTGGAGAACGAAGACGCACCAACAGCACCCCAACAGCACCAACCCCGCCCACACAAGACCGCGCTTCCAGTAACTACAAACACAATTACCCTTATCCACGCCAATGCTCAACCAAATCTGTCACTCCTGAAGTATTTTCACTTTGATGCGTTCAACAACCCTACCCCAGCCCACCCACTCTCAGACCGCCTAAAAACCCTATCCTGGCTGCAACTCCTCACGCCTGAAGACGACGCAGGCTATACCGAGCCTGCAATAGTATCGGGAGAAGAGCTGCAAAGCTGGAAAACCGGCAAGCGGAGTAATTATTATCGCAAACGACGCCGATGGGAGCGCATCAAGTTTGTAGTCGACGAGACCCGAGCAGGTGGTTTCGATGGACTGATTGTCGCATCGGTCATGAATCCGACGAGTATTCTACGACACTGTGTACCTATACTACGTGGTGCAGCACAAGTGATCGTCTACTCACCCACAATCGAGCCTCTCGTCGAACTCGCCGACGTCTACTCCTCAGCCCGTCGCACAGCATTCGTCACTGACCCGCCAGACACAGACACCATCCCTACAGAAGATTTCCCAGTCAATCCTACGCTTCTGCTTGCACCGACGATACAGACAGCGCGATGTAGAAGCTGGCAAGTTCTGCCTGGACGGACGCACCCGCTGATGACGGGTCGAGGTGGGTCGGAAGGGTATGTTTTTACTGCAACGAGAGTGCTGCCGGCTGAGGGTAAGGTTGAGGCGAGAGGGAAGTTCAAGCGACGGAAGGTAGACTCTGGGACGCCGGTAGCTGGGTCAATACAGGTGGCTACGCCTGGGGTGGTGGATGGTGAAGATGTAGGAGTGGAGGTGGTCGTATGAGCAGGGCTCCATAGATCTAAGTTGAAAAAGCCTCCACGAATCAAAGATATCCAGAGACACGAGTCCATCTGACATAGCGTCAATTGTGATCCGAGTGCCGTCTTATGTCTAGGGTTGGGAAGATGTACGTAGAAAACTAGGGTTACTCGAAGATAATGAAAGTAATTACATATCAACCGCATAATGTCCAACAAATGGTGCGGGTTCCACAGTTGAGATAGATCCCACGTGAAAATCAGTATGGTGCAGAAATTACTAAAGCATCTCCCAAATCATATTCAATGAAGATCAACTGGTCCACGACACCGTTGACTCTGATAACCTAAGCACCAACGAATCTAGTAGTAAATGCATTTCAGCAAATCTTCCCTCTACAACATTCATACATTCGAATCGATCCAGTCGGCCCATGGTAGGGATCGACTGCACAGTGGACATTGTTAGAAGAGAGTTGAGCGTACAATAAACCCCTCTCTCTGATAGAACTATCGGACTCAACCTGCGTTTGAGGGAGGGATCCGTAACAAGGGCCATCATCAACTATGCTTGAATCAGAAAAGCTATCAGCCAAGCACTCATATACACAACCCAGTCTTCACCAGCTGTCATTGGCATTAGAGAACACCCATTCCCCAAATGACAAGAGTACATCAAATATGTTTCAGGTCTGGAAACACCGGAGGGAAAGGGATTTTGTGGGAGTAGGTGAGAAAAAGCTAGGTGTACTGGAGTAGTGGCGCATATATCTTTTAAGTACGTACTGCTAAGCTCTCGACGCGATCAATCATAGTAGTCGAAAGGAGTGACGATAAGCACTCCTGAATGACAAGGTGGGATTTTATGCTATGACGAGAGCTCCTTTAAGACACATGAAGAAAACCGTCGAACCGGAAGTGATTGCTGACAGCTGTTTAGATCGATCATTGAGCAAGGCGATGGCACCTGTTGAGAAAGTCCATGTCATTTATGCGGTGTATGCCTCGAATAGCTTCGATAGCTGCTTCTCTTGACACCTCATTACCTTTTTTCCTACCCTAATATCATCAAACAAGTTGTGCAATCCAGGCGCTTGAGTGATAATGCTAATGAGCATCGAGTTACCAAGTGAAGAATGGATGTCTATCCTCCCTATTTCCTGCTCTACAGCAGCGCTTTGTCTCATGGCTTGTGAATGACTCTGTATCTCCATGGAAAGCTATATCAACACGATAAGCGCAGCTTGTGGTTGTCCCGAGTAACTTCGATAGCAATAATACATGAGATTTGTCGTCCAACTTTCCTTGAAGAAACAGATTTGGAGGCTCTGAGTTGAATCCGTAGATCGTCAGCGTTGATCAATAGGCCAAAGAGTCAACCAGTCGATGAGTCCAAAGAGCAGAGCTGATTGTTTAATTTGTCCATGTTGGTCATTACATAGAATTAGGAAGCCTCTGAGGCAAAACACTCCGATGACATCAGGCAGCGCAGGCGCCAAAACTCTTTATGTACTCTGGAGAAATGTGAAGATTGCTGCGAGCTAATCACCAAAATCTGAGTGTTCCTTGAGCTCTGTCCTTGCGACATCCAAGGTCGGAGTGTTCACCGAAGTGAAACCCATGCCCTCCTGCTGCAGCATCATAGTGGACACCGTTCTTCCTCTAATCTGAATCAGAGGTAATATGAAAACTTTGCTTTGTGGCAAATGAAGCTCGAAAATCGCAAGAGTCGCTTCGGATCATGCTCCTGATATTGCGTCCAATTTTGTCATAGATTAAGTACATTGCATACCAGGAGTACGTAGCTCTTACTTTTCTCTTTTCGAGTGCTGGCCGGCTAATGGTGAGTATCCCTTCCTAAGCTAGAATACACTATATTATCATGTATTGACTGGCAGGGCATCTTAAGGAAGATCTTTAGGGGGATGAACGCCAACTCTGCCGGACGAATGATAGTGGGAATAGACCACCATACAACGATTGCATACGTCGTTGTGGCGTCCAGTGGCATAATTCGTACCCGACAACACGTATTGAATCACCAACATAAGCTGAAACGCTGCGATCATCGGTTGATATAAGCCAGAAATCCTGATTCGGATCTTGACGGGCTCGGATGCCAAAGAAAAGCCCTCTGTCAACACGAACCCTTCCAGATCCTGCTTGAGGAGAGAGGCTAGCACTGTCGATACAACTGAGCCTGTTTGTAGATTGGGGTCTGTCGCTAGTAATCCACAATGGTTTTTCGGAAGCTCTTGAGTGGCTCGATACCAAGACTATCATCCATCATGAATATCACCGCGAAGCAGTCGGAACCTCAAGCCCGTAGACCGCTTCAGGAATTCGAGGTTGCAGCTGGAGCATATATCTAGGACTGAAGTAGCTGCACGTCATCCTCATCCCACGTCATGGTACATGATGGGAGAACTGTAGGCAATCGTCATATTGCGACATCATATCCTTTACTCTTGCTCTATTCCGCGATCAGACCGTAACATTGAGCAGGCAAGGCCCAAGGACTTCATCGTTGCTGATTTAACTGCACCGACTGGAGGCAGAAGTAAGGTCTAGCCTTACATCTGACGTCGACCGCACGCAAAGTGTGCGACAGTGCGTGGCGCTAATGGCTGGCTATGTTTGGATGAGGGGAGACCACAGGCTAAAGAAACACAGCAGTAAACCTGTAAAGCAATGAATGAATGGGATTAATACTCAAGCTGAATGCTTGTTGGCGACGTCGATATATAGTGGAGTATTGGCGGTACGTGCTAGAAGTTCTTGGAGCTCCATTTTCAAAGAGGTTCAATGTGTCTGATTTGATACGTTGTATTTGAGATTTTCGGTTGTCTGGATTTTGTAGCTTAGCTCGACGTGCTGTCAAATAGAAGGCAATGGTGATGATCTTATTGATACTGCTCACTGCAGGAGATCAGAGATGTAACAATGACCCGGGAAGTTGCGGCGCACGGATGTAATGGCCTTTTCTTTACTGGACAGATCTATGGTGGGATATTTGTCTTAAGCTAGAAACCTTGGTGTCTTGGAAATGTCAACATCGTATATCATCCATTATCATAATTCTTTACTATTGAATCACAAAGATTTGCCCATGAATTTGCGCTTCGTAAAGCTTAACCACCACTACTTGATCGTTAACAAATGTTGATACGTTCACAGAATGAAAGATACTCACTTTTGATGGAGTTGCTCCGTTCGCATATATTCGCGCTAATAACCTCATCGCCAACTCTTGTCTGACTTGGGATAAATACCTATCTCACTGTGAGTCGATATATCATATCTGTAGATATTCTATAGAAGCTTACTGTCGCATGGTCTCTGCATCTTGTCTGTCTCTAGGCGCCTCAAAAGCTTGATTCAGTGGGAAGCTAGCATCTCCCGGTATAGCAAATTGGTCCAACGCTGCGTTCAAAAGCGCCTGTTTCGCGAAACTCATGTCAGCAATATGACTCCTTCGCCCACCTATCCAGCCACATGCTTATCCCCCAAATAGATTGTAGGCTAATACATACTTTTTCCGCTTCCCTTGTCCCCATGGAAGGCTTGACCTTCCCCAAACATTCGCTCACAAAGAGTATGCCATATATCAGCAGCCGATCTGCCGGCCCTTTGATCTCAAAGTTCCGAAAGAATGTGTTGGCACGGAAAAGGGAGAGCACTTCATCTAGTGGGTCGTACGATTCGCTATCCGGATCGATGTCGAGATCAGATGTATTTGGGGGAAGGGCGGGTAAGCTATAAGCTGGGCCTCTTGTGCGTGTACGGAGAGGAAGGAGAGCGAAGTTGCCTGAATTTGATCAGCCACGTACAGGAGCGGACAATGCTCTGCAATAGGGCCGAACGGCGGGGGCTTGCCTATGACCCGGACGTCTTGGTCCTGGAGAAAGATGGAGTGGTAGGCCTACGGAAACATCAGAACAAGACGGCGATCTGACGAGCACCAGACCTACAGGCATTGCGGAAGTTGTACCGAATGATTGTGATATATTTCAATCTGGTCAGAGGCAGTTGCAGTTGACACGCCAAGATCTGTAGGGCTGAAGTAATCCACTTTACGCGCTTCGCGTCAACGACAATCGATCTCTTGTATGTAAATAAAGCAGTGCAGCCCATTGACTTCGCCCTCATCGTCGTTAGGTACTCCAATCATGTCTGACTACGAAGATGAGATGGATGTGGATGCTACACCTGCCAAGGACTCAATTCTCTTCAGCTCCAACAACACCAATGCAAAGGGGAAGAGAAGCGCAGCAAACCTGCCGGTAGAGGCAGAAGACAATCTTCCATGGTAGAATCTTGCATTCAGTCCCAAACACAACGCTAATGGCTGTAGGGTAGAAAAGTACAGACCAGATACTCTAGACGATGTCTCCGGGCATCAAGATATTTTGACCACAATAAACAAGTTCGTCGACACAAACGTTCGCAGTCGCCCTCCATGTACTAAGCTCCTCAGGCTGACTGAGATATAGCGGTTACCACATCTTCTTTTGTATGGGCCACCAGGTAAGCGCTCCTCGCAGGCCGCGTCGGATCTCGTAGGTCCCCGGTCGTCTGTTGCGGTAACTCATTATATTGGCCACCAGGGACAGGAAAGACGTCTACAATCCTAGCTTTAGCGCGGCGTATATATGGCAATAGGAATATGCGGCAGATGGTGCTCGAGCTCAACGCTAGTGACGATAGAGGCATTGATGTTGTTCGTGAACAGATCAAGACGTTCGCTAGTACGTAGGAAGGTAGTCATGTTCGAAAAGTGCAATAGAGTTGAACGAACGGCTAGGTACGAAACAGATATTTTCCGCAGCACCCAAGCCTAGCGACACACCCTCACTAGGTAGCTATAAGCTCATTATCCTGGACGAAGCCGACGCTATGACGTCGGTAGCTCAGATGGCTTTACGGCGAATAATGGAGAAGTACACGGCAAACACCAGGTTCTGCATCATTGCCAATTATACGCACAAGCTTTCCCCAGCATTGTTGTCAAGATGTACCAGATTTAGGTTCAGCCCACTCAAAGAGCCGGACATTAGGCAGCTAGTCGATCTTGTCATTGAGAAAGAGGATGTCAAGATTGCACCAGATGCGGTGAGAAGTCTGGTCCGGCTAAGTAAGGGGGACATGAGACGAGCTTTGAATGTGCTCCAGGCATGTCATGCAAGTAGTACGTCAATCGATACAGCCATCACTTCGAACCAGTACATCACTAATGGCCTCCAGGCACGCCATTGCAGATTAAAGGGCAACCACCACCCAAGAACCCCCTACGTGAACTTATAACCGATTCCACCATCTACAACTGCATTGCCGCCCCCCATCCTTCTGACATCCGACTCATCCGTGACACTCTCCTCGAAACCTCCGACATCACGTCATGTCTTAACACCCTAAACCTACTAAAAGCGAAGAGGGGTCTTGCACTAGCTGACATACTGACCGCACTTGCTGAGGAGTTGGTAAATTTAGAAGTGCCACCGCAGACCAGGGTTGCTTGGATGCAGGGGCTGGCGGAGGTCGAGTATCGATTGAGTGGAGGAGGTGGAGAGATGGTGCAGACGGGGGGCTTGGTGGGTGTAGTGAGGGGAGGATGTGATCTAATGGAGCATGGGGGCACCAGATAACGTGTATGGAATTTTAGAAACATTCGAGGCGCTGGACTTTACAGTTGTATACCCACATTACATATTTTCACGATGCCGATGAATCCGAGTTTGGCAACAGGGGGTTGCCATATCATTCAGTGCGGTTCCTCACACGTTGCTAGGGATAGCCAACCACCTCTAGCATGCATCGAGGTTAAAACATGGTGTGGCAAGCGTCTTTGCTCACTTGGCTGGCTAGATAGAGGAATATCACGCCAGTCTTCCTCAATCAGTGGATCTTTTCCGATATCGCAGCCTATGATATCAGAAGCTTGGATAAGAGGAACTAATTGGACTTTGTCTAGCTCGACATCAATAATGCTAGAGGCTAACACATTCCGTAAACTCTTCTTTGAGAAATTCGGCTTCAATAGTTCATACCGGTGTTGTCCTCACTAAGGTGGGCGCCGCGGTTTTACCTTAGTTCTATCCAGAAGTCGGGTCTTGTGATGGTCCATGAATTCCTCTTTGGAAGATTGAGGCGTGAGCTATTGTTGGGCTAAGGGGCTCTAACTACTGATTGGGCTTAGCTGCGGCTTTGCCCGACTTGGCACGTCTGCTAACCTGAAGAGGCTTTGTGACTTTGCTCCTACGCGATTCTACAGCAGATGCTGAAGCTAGTATTATCCACTGCGTAGGCTTGTGTATTCACCATTGCAGACTTCGGTCACCATGTCCGCACTTTACAATCTCGAGCCTCAACCCACGGCGAAAGTCCTTTTGACAACCACTACCGGCGACCTTCTCCTCGAAATATTCGCAAAACAAACTCCAATCGCCTCAAGGAATTTCCTCCAGCACTGCCTTGATGGCTACTACAATGACACCATTTTCCATCGTCTTGTACCTGGCTTCATAATTCAGGGTGGCGACCCCACAGGCAGCGGTCATGGCGGTGAAGCCATCTACCCTGGTGGCACGTTCGAGGATGAATTCCACAGCCGACTTAAGTTTAATAGGAGAGGATTGCTGGGTATGGCGAATGGTGGTGGGAAGGACGATAACGGAAGTCAATTCTTTCTGACGTTGGGGGAGACAAGAGAGTTGCAGGATCGGCACACAATGTTTGGGCGCATCGAGGGTGATACGATCTATAATTTGATGAAGATGGGAGAGGCGGATTTGGAAGCTGTGGAGGGGAGTGAGAGGCCCGTATATCCTACGAAAGTGGTGGGGACCGAGGTGTTGGTGAACCCATTCGAGGAAATGGTCAGGAGGGAGGTCAAGCCTAGAGCGGTATTTGAGGAAAAGGGGGAGGGAAAGAAGAGGGGTAAGAAGAAGGGTGGCAAGGTACTGTTGAGTTTTGGTGATGAGGGTGATGAAAGGATGGAGGAGCCTAATATGAAAGAAAAGTTCAATTCCAAGATGGTCAGTGCGGATGATGGCTTAAAGTTCGGGAAACCGGTGGAGAAGGTAATACGAAGGCGATCATCACGTTCTATATCACCTGCACATATGACCAAGCCAAATCCGCAACTGCAGCTTCCTCTACCAAATGATGAGGTGGCATCACGGTCGCCGTCTTCGTCTCCTGAGCCCGAGCAAGTAGGCAAAGTAACATCACTCTTGGACAGGACGAACGCGCAGATCGCAGACCTCAAGGCCTCCATGAAGCGCAACGTTCATAGTACGCCAGCACCAGAACCACGCAAGAAGTCCGCACTCGAACAGATGATTCCAGAGAATGCCATGCGTGGCCGCAAGCGTAAGCATGGTGCTAACGGTGAAGCGCCTGTGGACAAGGATGCACTGGCCGTGCTGAATGCTTTTCAAGCTAAGCTTGAAAGGGCGCCAAAACAGGCTGAGCCATCGCAAGGCCCCGTGGGTGACGACCCAAGCAAGCCAGATCAAGTCAATGGCCATGACAAAGACCCAGCAACCAGCAATGACGATGAAGAAGCCATGTTATGCGATCTCCATTTTATAGCACATTGTCAGTCATGTCAAGCATGGGATCAGCACAACGGCGGCGATGCTGAAGCACAAGACGATGACGATGAGGGATGGATGTCTCACGCATTGAGTTTCGAAAAGGACAGACTGGGCAAGGATTTGACCTGGAAGCAAAAGGGTGAAGATGAGCTTATGGTCATTGATCCTAGAGAAAAGGAGAAGACGATTAGGGAAGAGGCCAAAGCAAGGAAGCTGGCAAGGATGGGTGGACCGACAAGTAAAGCTTGGGATGTTGACAGGGATCGGGGAAGAGCCCCTGATAGACGAGCTGGAGAGAAGACGTAATCTGGCAGTAAACATACTCCACAGCTCTTACGTAATTCAAACATGCGTTGCCATGACTTGCATCTAGATTATATTTGAAAAGCAATTCATCAGATATCGAGGGCTCAAGCTCAAGGCCCACTCGCGGCTAATCGTACCCGCTCATCTGACCAATCATAGCAAGGTATAAGCGATTTGGCTGGGACTGATATCAAGTTCGTCCCAAGAGACAAATGTCAAACATTGTTTCCACGATTGCGTCGCCGGAACTCAACGGCTTTCTTCCTACGTCTAGGGAATCTTTGGCTTCTTGTTTATAATCTCGTAGTACCTATCATCAGTGATCCTATCGGACACGGCGCATTACATACATCCCACGTCTTCCGGAGCTTATCCGAGTCCATCGATCAGGTCGTGTATGCCACGATCTTCAGAGTATACCACCCCCTCCACCTTTTCTACTCAACGGGGAAGATTGCAACCCTCGGGATAGCGCCACCTTTGAGACAGCAACAGCAGCTCAATGCAGTGACGCAAAAGCCTTGCAATCAGGCTGCCATTCAACATAAGTACTTTAATCGCCCTTGCGCCATATAACCAGCGGCTGTATTCAAGGACCTACCTAATCGTCTGTGATATCATCATTGGCGTGCTCACCTGAGTGACTTTGGGCCCATTCGAGTATTCCATACTGAGGCACGGTAGCTGCAGCGGAGGACTCGGAGGGCCACGCAATCAACAACGCACTGGTCCTTACTGCAGAAGGTGTCCGTATCAGGATTCCCGAACCCAGGGGTGGAGGAAAGTGGCTACAATGAGGCAAGGTACGGCTCGGAAGCGACCAGCGTCTGCGTTGTCTCGATCAGACCAGGATCACGTTCAAAACGTCAAAAGGCCCAATCACAACAGCAAGCCTTCAGCCATGATGCAGAACGCAAATGTTCAGATGCAGAAATTGCCCCATAGTCCCCCTTACGACACCAACTTCACGAGCAATTACGCCGATCCTACGGGGACCTACATAGGTATGAATGGCATACCGTATCACAACAATCAGGACATGCAACCTCAGAACCAAACAGAGAATACGAGCACCGACCTTGTGAGAACGCAATCAGGCAATCAAGTGTTATCAGTCAACTACGGGTACCCAGAGGCTGGCGCAGAATATAGCGGCTTATCGCAACCTGCAGAGGAGCAATGGCAAGGACCAAGTCGTGGAGAAGGCCGCTACGATGATCTCGGTCAGAGAGCTCACCTAGCTCAGAGGGATGCACAAGTAAAGCGAAAGCAAATCCCGCCCTTTGTGCAGAAACTCAGCAGCTTTCTCAACGAGAACACTCAAAATACCGACTTGATACGGTGGTCGGATAGCGGGGACTCATTCATCGTTGTAGATGAAGACGAATTTGCAAAGACTCTGATACCAGAGCTTTTCAAGCACAACAATTACGCTTCATTTGTACGCCAATTGAACATGTACGGCTTCCACAAGAAGGTCGGCTTATCAGATAACTCCATGCGAGCGAGTGAGAGGAAGAACAAGAACCCCAGCGAATACTCGAACCCATACTTCAAGCGTGGCAAGCCAGACTTGCTCTGGTTAATACACAAGCCCAAGAATGCCTTATCAAAAGGGGCTGGGAAGGGCAACAGTAGAGCAAAGCAGGAAGATGTGGACGAGGATATTGACGTCTTCCCTCGCGATAGTCCTGCACCTTTAGGCCCTGAGTCATTCGAAGATGGGCACAGCTGGAACGGACGACAACCTCTTATGATCGGCTCAACAGACAACAGACTCCCACCGGATCAGCTCGAGAACTTGCGGCAGGAAATGGCAGAGATCCGAAGCAACCAGCGCAAGATTACCGAAATGCTGAATCAATCGAGAAGAGAGAATGCCCGGCTTTATGGTCAGGCCAAAACCTACCACGAGATGCATCAGAAGCACGACAATTCAATCACTGCCATCTTGAACTTTCTAGCTACCTTCTACAGCCAGAATCTACAAGGTGGGGCGGGGTTGGAGCACGGTCGTGGCAATATTGTCGATGTTGGGGATGACAAGGACCGAAGTCGGCTTGCGACTCCAGATCAGTCCCGCTTTCGGAAAAGACAGCCTTTACTCCTCAAAGATAAAGCCTCACCTGTCTCGACCGGTTCAAAGGGATGGAAACCAAACCAATGGCCTGAGGGCACCTTTTCCTATCCTACCAAGGAAAAGACACCCCTGGTCTCGCCAGCTGTTCATGAGATCAACGGCGATACGCCTTCCGCACGATCCTCAAACAGTCCACCCTCGAACTCAGACGCCAATCCGCCCCAGCAAGACGTTCTTTCGATACTGAATTCTACGAGCGCCCTTAACAATAGTAAAGTTATCGGCCCGACAATGGATTTCTCAGAAGCTCTCTCTCACCTCCAGACCGCCAACGGTCAAACGCCGCTCACACCTAGCCAGCGGCAAAACATGCTGCAGTTGATGTCTGACGAACAGGCAAAGTCTCCACAAAACGGCTACCAGAGCAACATCAACGACGAAAACAACGCTCTTGCTTCATACAGTCCGCCTAATCCGAACGCAAATCTAGCTCAGATCTCTATGAATGCCGAACAGCTGAGCCAGATTGAGCAATCCCTCCGTGAGCAAGACCAGCGGATGGCTATGATGCAGGCCGCCATCGCACCACTGAGTCCATCTGGCTCAATCCCAGGAGTGAATGACCAGGCATATAGCGGGCAAAACGGGACTCATGATTTCGACTTTGACTCCATGTTTAAGAGTGAAGACTACTTCAATGACGGCACCGACCCTAACAATTACAACTTCGTGACTGGTGCAGACCTTCCGGATTTCGACTTTGGGGCCAACACCGAGATTGCGAATGACCGTTCCGTGCATAATGGCGCTGGACTGGAAGTTCCGGATGATGGCAGAGTCAAGGAAATGGACAGCAGTGAGGCTACTAGCCCGGCTAATACGGTGAATACGATGGAGGCAGAGGATGGGAATGAGGGTGAGTTGGTAGATCAGAGGCCGAGGAAGCGGAGACGGAGGGGATGAGTCTTTCTGTTCTGGTTTCGTAAGGGCGGCATTGATGATTATGATTACTACGATTCATATGCAGCGAGCGTACGAACGGTTCCAATTGGGGGGATGATACCACTGCTGTGATGCGAGATAAAGCTTCGTTGATACGGTCTTTGAATGTAGATGTCTCTTTCATTCGTATCATGATTGCTAGATACTAGAGAATGCCTGTAAAAATTGGAATGACTGAACAACTTGCACGCTGGATTTTTTTGCGTACTTAGTAGTATGCAGATCGATACTAGCGGACAAATTTGTGAGTACCAACGGCAATTGGTCAGAATAGCCGCGTATCATACGCGCGCCCTTCGAGTAGGAGTCTTGGCATCTCACGCATCCTACCGTGCCTACCTCGTAACAAGCGTTATCGTATCGTACCCCAGCTCCTATGAGACCAAATTGGACTGGGAAAATTGGCACTTACGTCGGTACCTAGCTTGCAGACAGCCATGACATAAAGTCACAGCTCCTTACTCAATTAAAGGGAAGAATATTGGGCGAACACTGACATTTTTTCGCATCGTACGCACTTAACAAGCAACGCAAACGATCTGAATCTAAATAATTGAAAGCACGCTTCTCCTTGCTAGGGATTCAATGATGTGGTTGTTGAAGTAGGTAGTGTGATGTTGCAGCGTTGAAAGGCAAGATCGAGGGCTTGAAGGGCACAGAATGTTTAGATGCCATTGCTGCTTGTTCCTCAATCCAACCCTAGAAGGGTACTGAACCACGTTTGTCTTGTCTCTGTCATCGCTCGATTAGCTCTTTATTCTTCTCAAAAGGGTACGCTTTGTTTGAGTCCCTGCCACCACTTCCACGCCAATGAAACCGTTTTAAGGTGTGAAAGTGGTCGTTCGTGGGATGGTTTGGGACTGGGAGAGGGCCGGGGAGAACGATGGGTTGAGGTTTATGCTTCGATAATGTAAGTTTTGGATGGGTCATAACTCGATAATGACTACTTTAGTGTTCGTACGTGTGATTTCCATTCCTCTCTGCTTCCAAGACAATAGAGACATACCGGGGCTGACATGTGAGAGTAGGTAACTTATCAAATCCTGACTGCGGCAAACGGGATGGGTTGGGTTTTATTCCTGGACGATATGTGATTTAGATGGGGCTACAACTCGAGAACTGGGCTGGAGGTCCAGATTTCGCGTTTCTTATCGTCGCAATAATGACTGCTTTAGTGTTCCTATGTGTGATCTCCATCCCTCTCTGCTTCCAAGACAATAGAGACATATCGGGTTTGACATGTAAGATTAGCCATCTCTCTGATTTCTCGGTGCTTGGAGAGCCATGGGCTTAATTTCTTTCCTCGATAATATGTACAATGGATGGGTTAGAAACGGTGAGCTGGGCTGGAGGTCCAGGAATTATCATCGGTCTCGTCGCAAATTTCGTAAGAGTGACTGGTGTTTCTACATACAGTTGCAATGCCGCTCATGTTAGACCAGATGAGTTGCAGTTATATCTCGTCTGAACGCAAGCATGGTGGCTTTCCATCTGAGCCGGGTATATTTCGATTCGCGATGATTGCTATTCTCATCAACTCCCTGGCATGATCTCTGATGATGTTAGCTCTAGGCGGTGACTATAGCTCTCAACTGTGTGTAATTTCCCAGGTCTCTCTCTGCGTTGATACAACATATGCCTGTCCTCTCGTAGCAGTATTACCCTGAGCTTCTTACGAACAAAAGCAAATTCTTATAATTCTCTGAAAGCCTAATATCCGTTCATTCCATCAGCCTCGAGTATGACAATCAGCCACGACTGTGCAATCTCTTTCAGCACTGGCTTGATCCGATGTATCGGTATGTCAGCCTCAATCGTGGTCTTACTTGAAGGCACGAGGGCTTCTACTATTCATATAGATCTATCTTCCTTTCACGGAGATCTTGTTCTCGCGATCCATGTAGACATACACCGCGAGATGAATATCTACATCAATCGATTCTGGAAGATTCTCATCCTACAAATACTACTTGTCCTGAATTTGTTTAAGAACTGCATTCTACCGGACGTGAGCTTGTCCTTGCCTGGGTCTTAGACGCTGGGCTGGGAGCTGAAGACTTTGAGACATCACGTTGGCTGTAGCATTTCAAACCAGCTTCAGAATTGCAGGAGCTGTGAGGTACACGCAGACTGATTACTTGATACTGGCCTACTAAAGGTTCTTCAAGGGCGGTCAAGGTTCTGAGATAGGGTTTCTAGAAGACGTATAGTTAAACACGTGTCTTTCTCTCTTGCAATTGCCGTTTTCACTTTAGTGAGCGATCTCCGCGATTACGTAGCCGACAATAGGAAGACCTTCCCGGCCGAAATTTTCTCTCTTTCTTCTCTTTCTTCTCAAGCACAAATGCAAACCGTTTTCACGTTTAACCTAGGCCCCAACGGGGGACATATGTGGTCAACTGTAAGTATCAAATGGAGTCGTCAGTGGACAGTGATTCTGGCATCTCCAACGTACCTACCATCACCACAGACATCAAGAGTTACTTCTATCCTGCTTCTCTATCGTGCTTACCCTCACTCGTTGGTATCTTCATCACATGGTTCTGGCATTTCCAACGTACCTGCCATCATCACCTACATCAAGTGTTGCTTTCGTCCTGCTTCTCTATCGTTCTTGCCTTCACTCGTTGCTTTTTTCACTACATGCTTCTAGCATCTCGAACGTACCTGCCGTAACCACAGACATCAAGCGTTGCTCTCGTCCTGCTTCTCGATTGTTCTTGCCTTCAGTCGTTGCTCTCTTCATCACATAATTCTGGTATTTCCAACGTACCTGTCGTTCCAACATGTACCATCATTTGCTCGTGTCCTGCTTCTCTGGTCGCACTTGCTATCACTCATTGCCATTACTGTGTCAATATTGGGGAAAGATTTAGTGGCTAATGGATCCGATAGGGTCCCAACGGCTTACGAACCTTACAATTCCCGATCCCTTCCACCACCACCACCGCCCCCACACCCTCCACCGGCCCCACCCCTCGCCGCCCCGGGGGCCCCCCCCAGCTCTCCCGCAGGGCCAGAAAACGGGCGGCGCGAGCAAAAGGAGCCGAGGCTGCCGAGAAAGCGGCGGAGAAGAAGAAGAAGGAGGACAAAAAAGACGAGGAGAAGAGGGCGGCGGCGGCGGAGGAGGAGGAGGCGGAGCCTCATAGGGTTAACAATCCTGCGGTAATTTCCACTCATTGGACATGAAATGTACGTCGATTTGATAGAAAATATGCTGATATGGAACAGTCAGCAGCAGCAGGGCCCACTGGGCATATGCTCGGAAACCACGTTGTGACACGAAATCCGGCCTTTCAAGTAAGCCACAGCCACTTTTCTCCTCACATTGAGCCACTTTATGCTGACTGCAGGCAGTGGGTGAGTGATCGGGGCCGGGCCAATATTCTCCCGAAAATTCGCGAAGATTCTGTTGCCTTCTGGATCCGCAAATCTCAACTTTAAAATACTACCACAATTCTTTCTCAATCCCATTTTTCCATCACACACACTGATACTTCCCTCTTCTCAGACCCGTCCTGATACTCGATACAATACTCCAATCTCAACCATCCGAGATGGCGCCAGCGATCGGAATTGATTTGGGCACCACCTATTCCTGTGTCGGTTCGTACAATCTTCCCTTTCCTTCCCCATCAACCCACAACCATTGCTAACTGTTCACAGGCATCTTTAGAGACGACAGGATCGATATCGTAGCTAATGATCAGGGTCAGTTACACGTTCCCTGCGTTGTCGTCGACATCCTGGATGTTTTAGATGGTGTTTTGGAGAAGTTTTGAGAATTTTGGAATTCTGCCAAAACGAAAGAACAAAGCTAACATACAGGGTATACAGGTAACCGAACGACACCCTCCTTCGTTGCGTTCACGGATACCGAGCGTCTGATCGGCGACTCGGCGAAGAACCAAGTTGCCATGAACCCCAACAACACTGTATTCGATGCAAAGCGTTTGATCGGACGGAAGTTCGCAGACGCTGAGGTACAGGCCGATATGAAACACTTCCCATTCAGAGTCGTCGACAAGGCTGGTAAGCCAGTCATTACTGTGGAGTTTAAAGGCGAGGACAAGACATTTACACCAGAAGAGATCTCGGCAATGGTGTTGACCAAGATGAGGGAGACGGCGGAAGCATACCTTGGGGAAACCGTCAACAACGCTGTTGTGACTGTGCCGGCATACTTCAACGATTCTCAGCGTCAAGCCACGAAAGACGCCGGATTGATCGCCGGTCTGAATGTTCTCCGTATCATCAACGAACCCACCGCCGCAGCCATCGCTTACGGTCTCGACAAGAAAGCCGAGGGTGAGCGCAATGTGCTCATCTTCGACTTGGGAGGTGGAACATTCGACGTGTCGCTTCTGACCATCGAGGAGGGTATCTTCGAGGTCAAGGCAACTGCCGGAGACACTCACTTGGGTGGGGAAGACTTCGACAACCGCTTGGTCAATCACTTTGTAACGGAGTTCAAACGGAAACATAAGCGCGACTTAAGTACCAACAACCGTGCTCTGCGTCGTCTTCGAACCGCCTGCGAGAGAGCCAAGCGAACCCTCTCTTCTTCTGCCCAGACATCCATTGAGATCGACTCTTTGTTTGAGGGCATTGACTTCTACACCTCCATCACTCGTGCTCGCTTCGAAGAGCTGTGCCAGGATCTTTTCCGCTCAACCATGGAGCCCGTCGAGCGTGTCCTCCGTGACGCCAAGATTGACAAGTCTTCAGTCCATGAGATTGTGTTGGTTGGTGGTTCCACTCGTATCCCCAAGGTCCAGAAGCTTGTCTCCGACTTCTTCAACGGCAAAGAGCCCAATAGATCGATCAACCCTGACGAGGCTGTTGCCTATGGTGCTTCCGTGCAGGCGGCCATCCTCTCTGGCGATACCTCCTCGAAATCCACCAGTGAAATCCTTCTTCTCGACGTGGCGCCATTGTCTTCCGGTATCGAGACTGCTGGTGGTGTCATGACTGCGCTCATCAAGAGAAATACTACAATCCCTACCAAGAAATCCGAAGTGTTCTCAACCTTCTCCGACAACCAGCCGGGTGTGCTCATTCAAGTCTTCGAGGGAGAGCGTGCTCGAACCAAGGACAACAACTTGCTCGGAAAGTTCGAGCTCTCCGGCATCCCACCTGCACCTCGTGGTGTTCCTCAGATCGAGGTCACCTTCGACCTTGATGCCAATGGTATCATGAACGTCTCCGCTCTTGAGAAGGGTACTGGTAAGACCAACAAAATCGTCATCACCAACGATAAAGGCCGTCTCTCCAAGGAGGAGATCGAGCGTATGTTGGCTGAAGCCGAGAAGTACAAGGAAGAGGATGAGGCCGAGTCAGCTCGCATCTCCGCCAAGAACGCTCTCGAATCCTATGCATACTCACTCCGCAACACCATCTCGGATCCCAAGGTGGAAGAGAAGCTTGACGCTTCCGAGAAAGAATCACTCAAGTCAGAGATCGACAAGACCGTCGCATGGCTCGACGACAACCAGACTGCTACGGTAGAAGAATATGAGTCTACACAAAAGCAGCTTGAAGGTGTCGCCAATCCCATCATGGTCAAGATGTATGGCGGTGAAGGTGGTGCTGGCGGCATGGGTGGAATGCCAGGCGGTATGGGTGGAATGCCTGGTGGCGGTATGCCTGGCGGTGGATTCCCTGGCGGCGCTCCTGGTGGCGCCGCTGGTCATGATGATGGACCAACTGTGGAGGTAAGTTTCGATTCCTACATCACCACCCATGAAATATATACTGATAGCCTTCGCAGGAGGTCGACTAAAAGTGTTGCATCTCAATCATTGCTACAGCGGGCTACATATCTTGCTACAGCGGGTAAATCAGAACGCTCTACGATGCAAACATCATGTCGCACGAATTCCCTTGCCCTCTAGATGAATAGCTTACGATGAAAAAGCTGGATGGTGTTTTCGGGGTGTAATTAGACAGTGTGATCAGATTAGCGAGCTCAGATCAGACCAGGTGCTCAATAGCTTCAATACAACTTCATAAGACTTCTTTACAGTGATCATCATACCTGATAATGACATCGTGAGGTTACTATGGAGGCTCTTCTTCTGTTGCTGGGAGCTGGCGCTTCAGTCCTTTTTGTTTTATTGATCTCATGGCACTTCCGCTCACCCCCTCTCTGCTCTACTTCTCATTCATTTGGACTTCTCATTTTCCATAGCACCAATTCTGTGTCACACTCACGCCTCTCCATTCCTTACTTTCTTCGCATTCACCCTGCGTATGTCACTCGTCCTTTCACATCTACAGCTCCTTCACATCTCCAAATTGGAGTACAAAACCTGCTCTCCTCATTCGTTTTCAGCCCATCTTCCGTCAACCTCTTTCCTATTCTGCCAACATGACTGTTACTATCTTTATATCATACCATTGCACACGCATACATCTATGCAATGGTACTCCATCCCATCCCCAGCTCTGTCACAATATATATATCCGTGCCACTATACTTCTGATTTCATAACCGGCAATTTTACTTAAGTTTTGATGCATGGTGGATATTCCTTCCCCTTCTGCATCTGAGACACAGGCATGTTGCTGCGGAGGTATTGTGGTTTATTTGGCAAGCAAAGCTCTAGAAGACACATCGAATGTTTACAGGCATCCATCATTTCGCACCGATTGCTTGGTTCATACACATCCACTTTACAAAAGCCAGGCAGAGATCAGACTATTTCACATTGTAGCTTTGCAGTAATGCACAGCCCTGCTTCAAGTCAAGTGTACTTGTGGGCTTGAGATTTTCGAAAGTTTCTAGATAACATTCTGCACCATCTGTCGACGAAGGGAGCAGCTCTTCTATAATCGCACTTCTGGTTTCATTTTGAGATTCTCCAAGGAGTGATTTCAGACAAAGTGTATACAGCCAGCGGTTCCTTAGACCATCTTCAACATTATTATTGTAAGTCATCCAGAACAGTTTGAACGACTCGTTGATTAGGAATTAAGTACATTCAACTTAAATCTCTATCTTATTTTTCATTCAATCTGAGCAGTCATATCAGATAATGGAAGCACCGCCTTCTCGGCCGAATCCTTTGTCTTCTTTTTGATTCTCTCCAAGCAGTAATGTCAGGCTCTTATCGTTTAGCCACTGGTCCCATATACAATATTATATATATATATGTCGTAAGAATCCAACAGAATTCCAAACGATCTATTCACAAGGGAAGGATCATTTCGTCAGCTAGGATGTTCCATCTTCTGGAATATCTGAAGTCATGTCAGGCCGTTATTGTAGCAATGGCCAGCGGTGCCCTATCAAGTGTTCCAATTTATCTGCTGTGTGTACTCGACAACAATCTGCACCGTTTGCCAATAAGGCAAGGATCAATTCCCAGCCAGAATCTTCATCTTCTTGAGCTTTTAGAGTCATTTGAGGCAGTTCTTATATTGCCAATAGGTGCGGTGACTGTTTTCAACATACTTGCTGTGCGTATTCAGCAACAATTCAATCGACATGTTCACAAGGGAAGGATCGTTTCGGCAGTCGGAACGTTCATTTTGTGAATCTTTTCTGGGGAGTAAAGTCAGACATACATCACATGGCCAGCGGTGCTGTACCAAGTGTTTAACTTATTTGCCGTGCGTATTCAACAACAGTCCAAACGACCTGTTTACAAGGGAAGGGAACATTTCGGCAGCCGGAACTTTCAGTTTTTGAATCTTTTCTGGGGGGTAAAGTCGGACAAACGATATATGGCCAGCGGTACCGTACCAAGTGTTTAACTTATTTGCGGTGCGTATCCAACAACATTCTGCACCATCTGGCCAAGACGAAAGGAGTTCTGTCCTAACCGACACTGCCATCCTTTCAATTTTCTCTATTGAGTCATATCGCTCCCATCCATCGTGGTTATCCGGTTAACCCTTGTAGACGCGACGTCTGACTTCGGGCGCCCTTTGGTCAACATGACGCATCGACCTTCGGCCACCCTCAGGCCATCCGGGGTGTTGCAGTCGGCGACGACGAGTTTTACGCGCGGAGGGATGCGCAACCTGGCGCTGGAGCGGGAACGCCTCGAAAATGAGGTCGAGTCGCTCAAACACGTCGTCCAGGGCCTGCGCAGGGTCATAAGCATCGTCACCGGTTCGATGGCGGCGACGTTGGAGATCGAGGCCATGGCGAGGAACAGCCCCAGGGGCATCGAGGACAGCGTCGAGGAGGTCCGGGTGCACTTTTCGAGCGGCCCATGTCGCCAACGGTGCCTGTCCGATCTTCATTTGGGGACTCGAGCACAGCAGTATGCAGCACATCCAATGCTCATGGAGCAAGCAGTACAATCCATAGCCAGTGGAGCGGTGACAGTTTTCAACATCATGGCTGTGGACTTTCACAAACAGCTCAAATAAATACATCCTTAGCTGCAACCTCCATGTTTTCGTTTGATTTTCTCTGTATTGATTGGCTGCTACTTTCATGCATACGCATTATCTCACTATTAATATCATTTACAATTGACCTGTTTTCCTAAGTCCTGGCGATATGAAGCATAGTCTCTGCGATGACGCTATTATTGTTTCATTCACATATTCTCAATTCCAGTTTCTCCGTTCCATACAGGCACCGCTCTCTTAAATTTGAATTCAGCCAACTCGTCGAACCTGTTATCACTGAGCACAAGGTGGAGTGTGTATTTCTGAGCCGTCTTCAAGACGTTCTCATCACAATGTCGGTGGCTGAATGTGAGTTTTGGAAGTACTTGGGTGCTTCACTTATATCGAATGATGAAAGTCAAGAAATGGAATGCTGTTGTTTTCATGCTTCATCTTGGAGATGGTAGTCCTCAACTTCTGCAGTATTTAATTCCTCTTCTGTATTGATACCATTTGCATCTTCTTTTTTCTCGAATACAAGGTCGAGATAGCCAATGACTCTTTCGATTGGTGTCAGTTCCACATTTTGTATTGCACTTGGCTTGCCATTTTGCAGCTACATTGGTCAAATTCATGGCAATTGTGAAGTAGCGGCTCCGCTGGCCTGCTTGGGTAAGTTTCGGCTCTCTTCTTTTACAACCTTGTGCATCGTACAAAACAAATACGGAAGATTCTGTATATTAAAAGAATTACTCTCAAATCACCTACTCTCCATATTTACTGTACGATTATACAATGGTTTTTACGCAAGGCACGTTGTCACTTGCCAGTATCCAACCGTAAGTGCTGGGAGATTTTCGTGCATCTTCAGATTTGAAGATACCTCTTCTTTTACACTCTATATTGAAGGATTGCTCTCCAATCGCTTACTCTCCGATATTACTGTACAATTCTACAATGGTTTTTACGCAAGGGAAGTTGTCACTTGTTGATGGGCAATGAACTTTGATGGGAAAACGCTCTCGGTATATGTTTAGATTTGAAAATACCTCTTCTTTTACATACTCGTGCTTCGTACAAAGCAAACACAGAAGATACTAGATCTTGAAGGATTTCTCGCCAATCGCCTACTCTCCATATTTACTGTAGGACTATACAATGCTTTTTACTCATGGCAAAGTTGCCATGGGGTCCGTGATGCTGGGAAAACACTCACGCAAGCAACTTTATGAGCTGAATTCCAATTCCCCTTCGAAGCTGAGAAATCCAGCTCCGGCTTTGCACTCAGCAGAAGATGAAAATCTACATGCCAATTATATATATACACAATCTTTGATACTCGAGCTCAATAAACTCTGAAGATTGAGTAACGCTCACTCTCATTCCTTTTTCGAAGCTGAGTATTTTAGCTTCAGCTTTGCACACTGGAGAAGACAAGGACAAGACGAGCGCTGCCGAGAGCGACTCGGACTTCAAGCAAGCTCTTGAAGACATCGCGAACAACGACGACACCTTCGAGGTCGACCTAGAGAACGTCGCCAAGGATCCCGCCGAGGCCTCTGCAATGGCCTCGCGTCAAGCCAAGTAGATGGTCGACTGGTTCGCCCACTGTGAGAAGAGTGATAAGTTGTCACATCTGAAGCTCGAAGAGCGGCATCGAAGGATGCAAAACTGTCGTGAACGTTACACGTTCATGCTTGAATTGACTTTCAGGAAGATTCCGGCTACCGACGACGACTACAGGGTCGAACTTTCGACCAAGGCCTCGCATCAAGCTAAGCAGATGGTAATTTGGTTTGCCTACTGCAAGAAGAGTGACAAGTTGTCACACCTGGATTCTGTAAAGTGGCATCGAAGGATAAAAAACTGCCATGATCGCTTTGCGTTCATGCTTGAGCTGAAATTCAAGAAGACTCGGGCTACCACATTGGTTGTGAGAAGAGCAATTGTCGTTAAAAGATGCAGGAGATCCATACGGACTACCGATAAGCGAAGTGGACATCGAGAACGCCTTCGTGACAAAGAGCACTGCTGGACAAATAGCCTTGCGCCCGGGAGGAACTCAGCGCATGGGGAAGAACCACGGGAAAGAAGCAAACGCCCTTCAAGAGGTAATTAGCAAACAGAGCAAAGAATTGACAAAGTTACGAGGAATTGCTATGGATTTATGCTTGAGTCGATGGCCACGAAGGCTCGAGCTACAAGGAGGGCAGATCTCTTCAACTTCTTTTGAGGAAAACGAGAAGGCGGCAGATACTGCCGATCAGTGACGGATTTCTTGAAGTGTGTATTGGCTCGACTACGTGACTATTCTAATATAGTCAACAAGCAGAAAAAGATCGATGGCCGGAATAATGTCGAATGGTTGCTTGGGGGCTGGGATGGCCTACTCACCATGAATCTGCGTATTCTCGCAGTATTCAACCATTGCCTGGTCGACAAGCCCTACGTGCTCTTGATGGACCTCCTGTCGACGATGCTATTGCAGACGTTGCCGGATTTTGCTGGTGGCGGACCATAAGGCCTCACGATCTCCCAGAAGTCAAGCACACATGCTTGAACAGAGCAGCACTGTCTCTTTTCATGGGCTGTCTTCCAAGAGGACGACGAGTGCCAAGATCTGTGCGAACTGGAGGACCACTGAGATGGGCATCGGCAGTCATTGGCACTCTGCAAAGCCTGGTCTGCCATTTCCTGGTTTCATATGTGGATCCTGGTATTCCTACAGACGGGAAATCGATGGGAAACAACGCCCGCCCAGAGCCTGCTTCAGGAACACTTTACCTAAGACCGTGGCTGTTGTCGTCGACTTGAAGTGTTTGTTGCCAGAACGGAGTATACTGTTAAGCCTGAATGTGAGCGATGAGAGTGTTCAGGTTGCGCACACAAGGTAATTATCAGCGTATCTTGTCTTTTTTTATCATGTTTGGCTGCATTCTCGTTCATGTATCTAGTCACGTAGTAACTGAAGCATTCATACTTTTCAACCATTCCTGCTGGACACCTCGCTAATTGTGACTTATGAACTGAGATGTATTGAAAGACTGCTCTGTTAAAGGGCTGGGCCAGTGGAACATTGCCGTGTGTGCGAGGCTTCAAGCTGACACCAGTGTACGCCTACACTAGAAGCAGTTGTTGCTCCCGAAAAGAGACCTCACCATCGAGCTCAAATCGCTCGAATGGGGATACTACCTGTCATGCTAAGCAGACGTCCAAGCTTCAAGAGCGCTGGGAATAAAACTCACGGAAACGATTGTAGTATCACAAAGATCTCTTCAGGCTCCTTTCCAGCACAAACAGATTGGACTGACAACAAAGCCATCTTCTTGTGACGAAGCTTAATAAACGCTCATTGCTTCAATCAAGTTCTTCCACTTATCACCTTAATCACACAAACACTTTGTTGACACAACATATCCCAGACTTCCAGCTCCAGCCCCTGTCTGACGGATCAAGGCCTTTAGAAAGGTACACTTCCCTTCATTGACACTTTCGTCGTACATGGACCGTCTAGCCGCCTAAAACTGACCAGTCGAAGCACCCTCGGCATACTGACAACTCCAACATCGTGGTTTGGGCCTGCTGCCGGTGGCGGTTGACTTACATGTATGATTTCGATATGCATACCATTGATGATCGCTAAAAAACGTAAGTAAATTATGGAGTATGGCGCAGGAATATGTATGAATCTCAGGGGTGTTCTATTCTGCATTGAGCCTAGTATAGTACATCATTCCGTATCGAGATTGATATCATTCGAATACTACTCGTATGCGACCTGTGGAACGATGTGCGTGTAGCGAAACGATGTAGAATATTGGTGGTTATCGAGCGATTAGGGCTTCTGTGTGAGCACTCTTCCAGTGCCTCCCCAGTGACTTTGCCAAGCATTTGCGTATTCTAGATAGTGTCTTGGCGAGTTTCCTCGATGTGGTTCTTCGAGTCTCATGCATTGTGATCAAGCCATTCCCTCCTTCATAGACGACGTCTCGAATGGAGGAGCTCTATGATGATCTCGAAAAAGCCCCCCAGATCAGCTCTTCTAAGGATATCGCACCTCCGCCGTCGCCCTCCATAGTTCCAGCAGCCGCTTCACAGTCTACTCCCTTCCCAGTCAGTAAGAGTGCACTGGGTCGCGATGACAATACTCCATCATTGCCACCTCAAATGGCCTCGGTGCGGTCTCATACCGCAGACGAGATAGTGCAAATGATGAATCAGACTCCCCTGTTCATGACTTCGCTCGATAATGCTGGAAAAGGTGTGTGATGAGAAGAACTTTGTATTATCGTGATCTCATCTGAGTTGCAGGGTAGATGGTGAAAACGTCGAATTCGAAGCCATGCGAGCACTACAGTACGAGGGCACACCTGCAGAGATAGCCCAAGGTTTCAAAGAGCAAGGGAATGAGATGGCTAAGGCAAAGAGGTGGATGGATGGGAAGGAGTTCTATACCAAGGGTATTGCAGTACTGTGTCAGAAACATAAGGGCGAACCCGAAGCAGCACATGAACCTCTGGCCGTGCAGTCCCAAGCAGATGCGGAAAACGAGCTAAGGAAGGAACAAGAGCTGGAAGAAGCGTGCTTTGTCAATCGAGCACTCTGCAATCTAGAGCTGAGTACGCGTGAAAGAGTCTCCGGGCTGAAGCTGGGCTGATTTCGGATTCGCACAGAGAATTATAGATCAACAACCATCGATTGCGCATCTGCTTTACGACTCAACCCCAAAAGTGTCAAGGCCTATTACCGCTCTTCCTCCGCTCTGCTCGCACTGGATAAAGTTGCAGAAGCCTCAGATGCTTGTATACGAGGTCTCACTGTCGATCCCAGAAATACCGCTCTGAAGATACTTCAGACCAAGATCAAGACCAGAGGAGATATCCTCGTTGCGGCTCAGCGAAAGAAGCAGCAAGAGGCGGAGCGGGCTCAGAGGACGAAGACCATGCTAGCGACAGCCCTCCAAGCCCGCAACATTCGCATCAGGAACAGCACACAACCGCCGGACATGGAGGACGCCACGATCCACCTTGCGCCCGATCCTTTATCCCCCACCAGCACGGTTCACTTTCCTGTGGTACTTCTCTATCCGTTACACGCACAGTCCGACTTCATCAAAGCCTTTCCTGAGACGGACACGGTACCACAGCATTTGGCCTACATATTTCCATTGCCATGGGATGACAAGCAAGAGTATAGCAGTGAAGGGGTAGAGTTCTACATGGAGACAGGGAGCGGAGGATTGATCAAGGTGGGCAAGAATGTGACTTTAGGGAAGGTGCTTGGCAGTGGCGGAGTGGAAGTTGTGGGTGGTATGGTCAGGATCAACGTCCTGCTCAAGGGCCGGACAGCTGGGTGGATTGAGGAGACGAGGATCAGAAAAGGGAAGTGACTACGGTACACACCCCAAGCCCGGATTCCAAGCGAACACGGATTAGTCGATCTACTTATGACAGCTTCAACACCCACCCTTTTATGTAGACTCCTCATTCAAAACCCGTCGAAAACGATTGGATTCTTTGCATGTCATTGTGCATTTTTGAGACTCTGAGCGAACCAATCAAACGGTCCAAGGGTCTCGATATCATTCCGAGATCAACGGCCGACATCGGCTTCGATCAAACGGCCTTGAGCCGGCTCTGAAGCGTGCATGAGATCTAACCAACGCTAGCACCACTCTAATCGGTCAAAAATTCAAACACTGCTCAGTGTGGGGGTGAGACACCAACACCAGGAATGTTGTTTCGGGCGCAGCCGTTACGGTTGAGGACCACTTCCGTTTCCTATATACCGCAGGCAGCAACACGAAGGCATCTGGGGACCGCAAAGAAGTACGAGGGATTCATATGGGAGGGGGGGTTCATCGTGAGGGAGCAGGTTGACACGTAGGCGCTCCAACATTGCAGCAGGCTTCGCTTTGGGGAAAGGCGCATGTATAATGGGCTACAACCGGTTTGCGATATTGATGCATAGAGACGAGACCAGGCTGTGGGTATCGTCCCCTGAGGATTACTGGGTCATATCAGTTTTATGTAGAATTCTTGCAGGTATCGCATCTCGCAACATCAGGGACAGACAACATCCTGTACCACCCAAGGAACACACCAAGAAGGGGAGAAAGCTTTATAGGACGCTAAGGAGGTGGAGTGCATGAAGTCTATTTACCATTATATACGCTAAAACTCCAATCTGCAAATGTAAAGTCTGTCATTGGTCCAATTGAGCTTATCTCAATCGAATATTGTTTGTAAATCGCACATCGAGGGAAACTCCTGCGAAAACCACTGCACAACATTTTCGCAGCGTTCGTTAGTCTGCACTGGGGAATAGAGGACTCTGAAATCCGAGGTAGCGCTTGTGCGGCACTCCAGCGGGCTGCCATCATCATACGACTTTCCTTCACTTTGCCACGGCTGAACTGTGGTGTGGGGTTCAGACTTGCCTGGCCACGTCTAATTTCTTCCTTCGCCCAAACTCCCCCTTCAACCTCCACTCATCTTGTCCCACTCACATCTACCTTGCACACTTATTGTAGACTTCCAAAAAGGCACTGCAGCAGATCCCGCAAATACTCCCCGTAGCCCGCCTGCGCAGAAAGATTACCAGCAATCGCCATCCGTAGGATGGGTCTCGAGGAAGGAATTGACCGACAACACATAGACGAGGAACAATCGACTGCCAACGTATACGAGTACCAAAACACCCCAGAGAACCGGTCATGGGCGGGGGCTCTGCCGGTGAAGCAGGGTCTCTACGACCCTGAGTACGAGAAGGATGCCTGCGGTGTCGGCTTCGCAGCGTCAGTAGTAATCCTGACTTCGACACCTTCACACTGACTTCTTGACAGCCATATCAAGGGCAAGGCGAGCCACAAGATCATCAGCGATGGTGAGTTGCCACTGTTGCTCCGCTTTACTATATACCGGACTGACCATGGGCGACAGCACAAAATCTACTTTGCAATATGACCCATAGAGGGGCTGTGGGTTCCGATGCACGAGACGGAGATGGCGCGGGTGTGATGACCTCGATGCCCCACAAGTTCTTTGTCAAAAATTTCGCACGGGAGACAGGCTTCGATCTGCCCCCGCAGGGTCAGTACGCTGCCGGGAATCTCTTCTTCAAACCTGACACCGAGATACTCAAGGAGTCTACGACCAAATTCGAAGACATTGCTGAAGATCTGGGCTTGAGAGTACTTGGGTGGCGAGAGGTGCCCAGAGACACAAGCTTATTGGGCCCGGCGGCACTTTCGCGAGAACCATTGATCCTACAGCCTTTCGTGGTACTGAAGTCTGCATACGGTACGGAGAACAAACCTGAAATCACAGAGGCCGAACACTTCGAAGAGCTCAAGTTCGAGCGCCAGCTCTACGTATTACGGAAGCGTGCCACGCACACCATTGGTCTGCACAATTGGTTTTACCTATGCTCGTTGAGCAATAAAAACATCGTCTACAAGGGTCAACTGTCGCCGGTTCAGGTATACCAATACTATCACGATCTGGTTTCAGTCGATTATGAGGGTCACTTTGCACTGGTACACTCGCGGTTCTCCACAAACACATTTCCTAGCTGGGATCGCGCGCAACCGCTTCGATGGGCAGCCCACAATGGTAAGCCTGATCGCTGAAAATCTTCTCATCTTCGAACTGCACTGACCAATCCCAGGTGAGATCAACACACTTCGAGGGAATAAAAATTGGATGCGAGCTCGTGAGGGCGTTATGAAGTCCAACTTCTTTGGCGAAGAGTTGGACCAGTTGTACCCGATCGTCGAAGATGGTGGCTCTGATTCCGCCGCTTTCGATAACGTCCTTGAACTTTTGACCATCAACGGCGTTCTCTCGCTTCCCGAAGCCGTTATGCTCATGATTCCCGAGGCTTGGCAAGATAATACGGCAATGGACCCCGAGAAGGCGGCATTCTACGAGTGGGCAGCGTGTTTGATGGAGCCCTGGGACGGCCCGGCTCTGTTCACCTTCGCTGATGGGAGATACTGCGGCGCAAATCTTGATCGAAATGGGCTTCGTCCTTGCAGATACTACATCACAGACGATGATCGCATTGTTTGTGCGTCAGAGGTTGGCACGATCGCTAGTGAACCTGAGAAAATTGTGCAGAAGGGTCGTCTGCAGCCTGGAAAGATGTTGTTGGTTGATACAGTAGCGGGTCGTATCGTAGATGATGCAGAGCTAAAGCACAATGTCTCTAGTCGTCAAGACTTCAGATCTTGGCTGCAGAAAGAATTGATCGAACTCCCCACAGTATGCCAGCAATTAGACGAACAACAAATGGATCTTGCATTCAAGTTGGATGATACTAATGTACAGGCTGATCCCAAGCTCAAAGCCTTTGGCTATTCCTATGAGCAGATTAGTCTGCTGTTGGGACCTATGGCTGCTGATTCGAAAGAGGCACTGGGTTCAATGGGTAATGATGCTCCCCTTGCCTGCCTCGCACAGCAGCCTCGACTTCTTTACGAGTACTTCCGGCAGCTCTTCGCTCAAGTCACCAATCCTCCCATTGACCCCATTCGAGAGGCCATCGTCATGTCGTTGGAGTGCTATGTTGGTCCCCAAGGTAATTTGCTCGAGATGGACTCGTCTCAATGCCATCGCCTGATGCTACCTTCACCCGTCCTCTCCATCGAAGATTTCAACGCATTGAAGAACATTACCACCTTACATCGTGACTGGACCGTCAAGACTATTGATATTACTTTCCCGAAGAAGGAAGGCATTCAGGGTTACATGGCTGCTCTTGATCGAATCTGCGAGTCTGTAACGGAAGGTATCGAGAATCAGGACAAAATACTCATCTTGACCGATCGAAATACGAGCGCCGAGCGTATTCCCGTATCATCCCTCTTAGCCACAGGCATGGTCCATCACCATATGGTTCGCAACAAGTGGCGATCACAGGCTGCACTGGTCGCCGAGACTGCGGAGGCCCGTGAGGTCCACCATATGTGTGTGCTGCTCGGCTACGGAGTTGATGCTATATGCCCGTATTTGGCAATGGAATGCATGCTGAAGATGAATCGTGAAGGTCTCATCCGGAAGAAGCTGTCCAACGAGCAGATCATTCAAAACTACAAATACTCATGCGACGGTGGTATTCTTAAGGTCATGAGCAAGATGGGTATCTCTACTCTACAAAGCTACAAAGGAGCACAAATCTTCGAAGCCCTTGGGATTGACAGCAGTGTCGTTGACCGCTGCTTCACCGGAACAGCTACCCGCATCAGCGGCATGACTTTCGAGCTCATCGCTCAGGATGCTTTCGCTTTCCATGAGAAAGGCTTCCCGACTCGCGACATTCACAACATTCCTGGTCTGGCGGAATCAGGCGAATACCACTGGAGAGATGGAGGCGAGCCTCACGTCAACGATCCAATAGCCATAGCCAACATCCAGGATGCTGTCCGTACAAAGAATGACAAGTCCTACGAAGCATACTCCAGAACCGAGTATGAACAGATCAAGAATTGCACACTGCGTGGGATGCTGGACTTTGATTTTGACCAGAGACCAGAAATACCAGTCGATCAGGTAGAACCATGGACTGAGATTGTGCGCCGCTTCGTCACTGGTGCCATGTCTTACGGATCCATCTCCATGGAATCACACTCCACGTTGGCTGTTGCCATGAACAGGCTCGGCGGCAAATCAAATACTGGTGAAGGCGGCGAAGACGCTGAAAGAAGCCAGATTCTGGAGAACGGGGATACCATGCGATCTGCCATCAAGCAAGTTGCCTCTGGGCGCTTTGGCGTCACGTCGAACTACCTCGCCGATTCTGACGAGCTCCAAATCAAGATGGCACAGGGTGCCAAACCTGGAGAGGGTGGTGAGTTGCCGGGACACAAAGTCTCCGGACCTATCGCTCGCACTAGACACTCGACCGCTGGTGTTGGTCTGATCTCGCCTCCTCCGCATCACGATATCTACTCCATCGAAGATTTGAAACAGCTGATATATGATCTCAAATGCTCTAATCCCCGAGCACGAGTTTCTGTGAAGCTGGTGTCTGAGACCGGCGTTGGCATTGTCGCTTCCGGAGTCGCTAAAGCCAAAGCAGATCATCTGCTCATCTCTGGACATGACGGCGGGACTGGTGCTTCCAGGTGGACTGGCATCAAATACGCTGGTCTGCCATGGGAATTGGGTCTCGCCGAGACTCATCAGACCCTGGTGCTCAATGATCTGAGGGGGCGTATTATTGTCCAGACTGATGGACAGCTACGCACTGGCAGGGACGTAGCTCTCGCATGTTTGCTGGGTGCGGAAGAGTTCGGCTTTGCTACAGCTCCTCTGATCGCAATGGGCTGCATCATGATGAGGAAATGCCACTGTGAGTATCATCTCAAATTTTACCCGAGTAAATGCTGACTTTTCTTTGCTAGTAAACACCTGCCCAGTCGGTATTGCATCTCAGGACAAAGCTCTTCGCGCAAAGTTCCAAGGCACCCCCGAGCATGTAATCAACTTCTTCTACTATGTCTCTAACGAGCTTCGCGCTATTATGGCCAAGCTTGGTCTCCGTAATGTGAACGAGATGGTAGGTCATGTCGAAATGCTCAAGATGCGTGACGATCTACGTACGCCGAAGACCCAGAATCTAGACTTCGGTCTCATCCTTACGCCTGCCCATCAGCTTCGCCCTGGCGTTGCGACTTACAATGTGCGAAAGCAAGATCACAAGCTTCATGTTAGACTTGACAATAAGCTTATTGCAGAGTCCGAGCTTGCCCTTGAGAAAGGCCGGCCATGTCGAATTGAGTGTGACATTGTCAACACCGACCGCGCATTAGGTGCAACTTTGTCATACCAGATCAGTAGACGATATGGAGAAGCGGGCCTTCCACAGGACACTATCCATGCGAACATCAAGGGTTCGGCTGGCCAGTCTTTCGGCGCCTTCCTCGCCAGTGGTGTCACCTTGGAGCTTGAAGGTGACTGCAATGATTACGTTGGAAAGGGTCTCTCGGGAGGTCGTCTGATTGTCTATCCTCCACGGTCTGCAGTCTTCAAGGCCGAAGAGAACGTACTCATTGGCAATGTCTGCCTGTACGGTGCGACTGGCGGTACATGCTACTTCCGCGGTGTGGCTGCCGAGCGTTTCGCTGTTCGTAATTCAGGGGCTACAGCGGTCGTTGAAGGTGTCGGTGACCATGGATGTGAGTACATGACAGGTGGGCGTATCCTCGTTCTAGGTGGAACCGGTCGAAATTTTGCTGCTGGTATGTCTGGTGGCATTGCATACGTTCTTGACATGAATCGGGACTTCGAATCCAAGGTTAATACGGAGATGGTGGAGATCTCTGGAATTGAAGATCCAGCTGAGATCGCCTTCGTGCGTGGATTGGTCGAAGATCATCACCACTACACTGGCTCTGAGCTAGCTGCTCGTGTCCTGTTGGACTTCAACCGCGCCTTGGAAAGGATCGTCAAAGTGCTTCCCACTGACTACAAGCGGGTCATGGCCGAAGAGGCTGCAAAGGCTGAGGCTGCAAAGAAGGCCGAGTACCCACTGCCTATCCTGCCAGGGAACCCGATGCGCTCATCTCATGAAGAATCGAGGAACAAGATGCACGAGAAAGAAGCACACCAAAAGAAGAAAGACATGCTCGATATCGAGGAAAGCTTCGGTGACGCAAATGCCGAAAAGAAGAGATCAGCCCTCGTCCTCGATAAGACCAAGGGCTTCATGAAATACCAGCGACGCGCCGAGAAGTACCGCAAACCAGAGACGAGAACCCGTGACTGGAAAGAGTTGTCTTCTCGTCTGGACGAGGATGGGTTGAAGTACCAAGCGGCCCGCTGCATGGACTGCGGTGTCCCTTTCTGCCAGTCTGACACAGGTTGCCCAATCTCAAACATAATCCCCAAGTGGAATGAGTTTGTCTTCCAGAACCAGTGGCAAGATGCTCTGAATCGCTTGCTGATGACCAACAATTTCCCCGAATTCACTGGACGCGTATGTCCAGCCCCTTGTGAAGGTGCATGCGTACTGGGCATCAACGAAGACCCTGTTGGGATCAAGTCCATCGAATGCGCCATCATCGATCGTGGATTTGATATGGGCTGGATGGTACCAAATCCACCGCAGAACCGGACCGGCAAGACGGTGGCTATTATCGGCTCTGGTCCTTCAGGTCTCGCGGCAGCAGACCAGCTCAACCGAGCCGGCCACACTGTCAAGGTTTACGAGCGTTCTGATCGTATTGGTGGTCTGCTAATGTATGGAATTCCGAATATGAAGCTCGACAAGACCATTGTTCAACGCCGCGTTGACTTCATGGCTGAAGAGGGGATCAACTTTATCACCAGCTGCTCTGTAGGGCCTGACAGCGAAGTCAGTCTTCACTCTCTGCGTGAAGAGAACGACGCTGTTGTTATAGCTACCGGCGCGACTGTTGCCCGTGACTTGAAGATCCCCAACCGTGAGCTTGACGGTATCCATTTCGCTATGCAATTTCTCCATCGCAACACCAAATCCTTGCTGGACTCTGAACTTGCAGACGGTGCATACATTTCAGCTAAGGGCAAAGATGTCATCGTTATCGGCGGGGGTGATACCGGGAACGACTGCATCGGTACCTCCGTACGTCACGGCGCAAAGTCTGTCACCAACTTCGAGCTGCTACCCCAACCACCAGCAGAGCGAGCGCGTGACAACCCATGGCCGCAATGGCCGCGGATATATCGTGTCGACTATGGTCACACCGAAGTCAAGACGCACATGGGCAAGGATCCTCGTGAGTACTGCGTCATGTCGAAGGAGTTTGTTGGCGATGACGAGGGTCGTGTCTCGGGCATCAACATCCACCGCGTGGAGTGGACCAAGAGCGTCAGCGGCGGCTGGGACATGAAGACTGTGGAGGGAAGTGAGCAGTTCTTCCCAGCACAGCTTGTCCTGCTTTCGATGGGTTTCCTCGGGCCGGAAGATCGTGTCCTCACCGACATCGAGCTTGATCCCAGGAAGAACGTCAAGACGCCACCTGGGCAGTACAAAACTAACCTCGGTGGAGTATTCGCGGCTGGTGACTGTCGTCGGGGCCAATCGCTTATTGTTTGGTAAGCTTCTATCACCATTCACTTGCTTTAATGGGTTTACTAACGATCGTCAGGGGCATCAACGAAGGTCGCCAGGCAGCTCGCGACGTCGACGAATATCTCATGGGCGTCGGCACCACGCTACCCAGAACCGGAGGTATAGTGCAGCGAGCTCCATACGAGATCATCGGAAAACCAGAGCAGATGAAGGCTCAGGCTGTGGGTGCTTGAGTCATGATTCATTTGACCTTCTGAAAGAAAGAAAGAAAGAAAGAAAGAAACGGAGACTTGACTCAACTCAGCGAAGGATAAATGATGACGACGAGAGAGTAGGTGGAATGTTGCATGTGTACGATGAGGAACGATGGACGAGGACGGCAATTTATTGATAAGCGTTCGGATATGAGATACCTCCATTCGTTTCTGTTCTGCATTGCGTCGTGCGTTGTGTGTTGCATGCTAGCGATATCCTGTTTCTGCGTCTGCGTCTGTTGCAGTGATAAGAGCCTTGGTTTTGTTCTTGGATGGGAGATGTGTACAGACGGGGTTTGGTAGAACATTTGTATCTAGATATGCAATTCATTGAAGACTTCAACATCATGTCCGGGTCTAAAGAGAGATTCGCTTTCGTCATATACTTGGGAATACTAGCTACTACCCACCCATCTCACTCACCCAAGCCACGACTTGCCAGAGCCTTGATGCGCGTCTATCTATCTCTATTGCGCGTTGTTACCGTAGTATGGATCGTCAAACCCTGAAGTTTCTAAGAGAGAGAGAGAGATATATACATATAGCTACAAATAGCTATCGAAGATATCTAAAGTGAACGCCAGTATCTGTGTGCCCCAAACGTATATATAGTAAGGCGCTGTAACTTGTATCTATCCAATATCGTCCTTCTATTCTATACACCAATTCCGTAAACTTACACATATCCCATACAGATACGCTATCCGCTAATAAAATACGAAACTTTTGTTATATCCCTAAGGCCCAAAAAGACTTTTACTACATCCATCTGTACTAGACTCGGCGTTGTGCGACAAGAGTGTTTTTCAAACCGTGTATACAATGGTATTCGGTTTGGTATGAGTTTTGAGGGGTTTGAGATTTAGGGGCTGACTGGTTGGAGGTGAAGAGATCTGGTGGGTTGGTGGCCTGGTGATCTGGGTTTTTTGGCGGTTTGGTAGGTTGGGGGTTTGGTGTGGTTAGTGGTTTAAGCGTCTAGTAACTTGGTGGTTTTGGTGATTTAGTATCTCTTGTTGTAGTGTGGATATGTATGGTTTAGCTTAGATTGGCTTACCTTGTATATTTATTTTAGATCATGGGAGTTTTGGTTTTAAGGGTGATGGGAGTTATGTTGTCGGCGTGATGGGGGGTTGGTAATGGTAATGGTAAGGTGAGGGGAGGGGATTAAGGGTAGGATTGAGCTTCTGTGGGGGGGTGAAAGGTGAAGGAGGGGGGTGGGAGGTAGGGGATGGAAAGGAGATGGTTGGAAGAGGGGCATGGGAGGGGACGAAGGGTGGGGTTGAGTTGGGTGATCATTTGAGGGTGAGTATGAGAGAGAAGGCGACGGGGGATAGATTTTGGATTGGGTGGAATACGGATGGGATGGGGTTATGGGATGGAATGGAAGGTTACCTGTGCGATTTTAGGAGTAGGAGGGAGATGTGGAAGGTGTGGGCGGTATAGGAGGAGTGGAAGTACTATTATGTATGTATGTATATTTCTAGAAGCGAGGAGAGGCGAAAAGGGGGGAGAGGAGGGGGAGGGGAGGGGGAAGGAGAGGAAATGTTAAGGGGGGAAGGAGAAGAGGGATGATAAGAAAGTGAAGGATGGGAGGGAGGTGGAGGATGGGAGGGATTAGGAAAATGTTGAGGGAAATGTTATGGGCATTGGGGACTTGGGTATACAGATCTTGGATAAAGTGGTGAGTACGGAGTACGGTATAAACTCACCACCTTGTATGTTCGAATGGGATGAGGAGGAAGGATTGGGTGGCTGTGAGTAAGGACTAGGAGGACTTCTCAAGTCGTATGTTGGAAAAGGGATAGAGGAATCGAAATGGAAATTTCCTTGCGATTTCTAATATTGGATGGTGGAATGTGCTGTGTGAATTCTTCCCCCTCCTCCCGGGACTCTTCCGTGGTATATGATGCTATCTCCCATTTCTGACTTTTAGTTGATTCTTTTTAGGTCACTGATATTCTATTATCGCATAAGCAGCGAGAGAAAACTAAATCCCACCACCGCCTCCCCCTCCCCCCCCTTCGTCCGCGCCAGCATCGGAAACAACCACCCCGGAACCGTCCATGAGAGCCAGAGGAGTACCCATAAATATCCCACCCCCCTCTCCCATCTTATCCCCTTTACCGTTCCATTACGTCCTTGACTTCTACGCCACCTTGAACGCAAATAGGAGAGGACATAGTCTTCGAATAAGATACCAACAGCCTGCATCAAGAAGAAACGTATAGCGCCGCTTTGGGGGCGGGGGATACCGGCAGCTATGTCGATTGTGCAGTGGAGGAGGCCGGAGAGGAGGAATGTTAGGAAAAGGGTGAGGAGGGGGTTTGGGGTGAGGGGAGGGAGGAGGCGGTGGATGGAGAGGGTTAGGTGGTGGGTGGGGACGGAGAGGAGTTGGCGGTTGCGTTGCTGCCATGTTTTTCTGTGGGGAAGGGGGAGGGGGGTTAGTGGGGTTTATGGGGGTGGGGGGCGGATGGTGTTTGGGCGGGAGGGAGCGATGGGTACAGGGAGACATACCCCCAAAACCGACGTAAGGAATATGCCTGAGATATTCGACCGAAGCGAGGCGACCATGAATCAACTTCGCTTATGCCAACAACGACGCTGAAGATAGCAATGAAGGACTCGAGACTTTGCTGCAGAGCGTAGATGCCGATGCCTGATATTAGTGTTGAAAACACTCGGATGACCAATTCGGTGCAGGTTACTTCATGGAGGCGTGTAAGTAGTGGGATCTTCGAGGGAGAGAAAAGCTTAGCGTTGGTTTCGGTGTCTGTGTTTAGGGAGAGGAGATCAAGGGTTAGGTAGCAGAGGGCGATGGTTGATGCTGAGTTGAGGATGAAAAATCGTGTTGTGAGGGGGGTTTTGGGATTGGTGGTGGTGGAGGGATGAAGGCGGGTAGGCTTCGTCTTCTCATCATCGTTCCAGCGGAAGGAGGAGGCGGCTTGGAAGCCGAATTTGAGACGTGCCCACGTGGAATTCGTGGGTCTTGGCTGTCGTTGGCGGTTTCGAATATTTCTTTTCACAAAGAATTCGTTGTTGCGATCGGATGGTGCTGTAGAACGATCTCGATAGCTTCGTTTGCATAGCAAGGCAATAGTGATGTAGTGAAGTAGATAAGTTGAGGCGTATCCACCCGTTAACGCTGCCCACGGACTTCGCATGTACTGGATACTTGTCGTGACAATGATCCATGTCAAGGCGACTATTGAAGGCAAGCAGGCGAGCCGCAGTGGCGAATGTGGATCTGTGAAGCCAATGGTGGAGGCTGTGATTGTAAATTCGAGGAACAATAGAAACATGGGATGTGGTAGGAGGCTCATGATAGGCGGAGTCGATGGTGAGGGTGCGCTGAGACCGAGCTTGTACTGGTCTTGAATATTGTGTCTTATGCTATTAGAAATTTTGGTTAATGGGGGGCTTTACCATTCGATGTGAACATGGTGTGGTTACACGTCGCTAAAGGTTGAAATGCAGGTACCCGCGATGTTTCACTTGCTCACGCGAGAGCGTTAAGTGGCGCAGGTACTTTCCACTGCATGAGGTCAAAACGTGGGGGAACGATATGAATCGGTAATTAACTTGAGTAAAATTGCAGCTTCTGGGGCTGAGTGGGCTGAGCAAAGCGTACTAATGCATATCAGCAATCCTTCGCGTCAGGAGTCGCAACTTTGAAACACGAAGCAAGAAAACGGTCAGCTAATAAAATCATGGAGGCTGCTAAAATCGACGTTGATGTACTAATTGCAGATAGGCAATCTGATTTGCCCAACACATCACAATGGCGGTATCTAATAGCTTGCTCTGAAACAGGGTTGACAGCGGAAACTGGCTGGGCTGTACACTAGCTCATGGAGGGTTCAGCAAGTATTGGAGGAATATTATCAATGATCAACCTACTTGATATCCACCTCTCTCCTCGATGATACCCCACGAGATTTAGTTGCCTGACACGTTATGAGAGCGAATCGCAGCAACGACTCAGCTGAGGTTCCGTCCTTCATAATGCTTACCATTGCTCTCAAGATCAGGCGATGCGCCGTACTCGAAGACGCTATCCGGGGGAAGTATAATTTTCCAGTCAACGCCGCTGTGTTTTTCGCATGCGACGCTCATTTTCGCTGCCAATGTAAAAAGTTTAGTCTAGCACCCGAATGGTAAGTGGGACGCAGTGACTATCGCCGGCGTACAGTGCAGCCTTCCCTGAGACATCATGTATAGTCTTGGGCCTTTTTGGGTCGCTCAGAGCAGGTGTAAAGGGTCATGACTGGGGCGAGACATTGGACGAGGATTGCTAATTGGAATATCATGTCAACTCAGAGGCGAGAGGCAAAGAACGAAAGTGGGAACCTACCCACGGTCGACTCCAGCCCGGCCCAAGAAAGGACCAAGGCTAGATCCAAACAGAGGCCGTTCGTGGCAACCACGACTCAAGCAATGAGACACAGAGGCTGAAGATCGTGCGAGAGCCAATGCTGATGAATCCTATCTTTCTCTCGGTATTTAATCTGCTCATTCCAGAGAAGTCTTTTAGAGACGAGTATGACTGGGTCCAGGTCGGGAATGGAGGTTGGGACCAACAGCGAGGTGCTGATTCTGGGCGACGTGGAGGCTCGAACAAACCAAAGAGTCCCGGTCAAGCTCGTCTGCTAGGAGCGAACATCTACCCGGGATACTACCAGAAAGCCCTACTAGGCACTTGAAGTCTACCAGGCCGAGGAATACACCGTGGGAAGCAATTGCGAAAGCTAGTGTATAATTCACTTGCCGCAAGGTTTGTTTTCCAATTCTCTGGAAGAAAAGGAGTGCCAATATGCTTTCCAGAGCTAACAATGATCCTCTAGGACTGTGCGCGGCTATAAGGTCGAGTTCGAGGCGCCTCAGCAACGAGATATCCTCTCCGTTGATCGGAGCAGGTAAAATCTCAGTATATTGATATATGGCTTTTCGAGCTGCTTTACACTCAAGCTGCAGTAGTTGTGCCGATGGACGCTAATTTACCAGGTTTGAGAGGACTCTGTAGAACGTTCAGTACATGAGAAGCGTCAAAGTCACAAAGATTGGAAACATAAAATCATCTGAGTCTGGATATTGGATAACTGGTATCGTCCGTAAGTCGGCGTCGGTGGTGGTTGGATCAATGCTTTGATGCCTCTGTGACCAGACCCCATTCGTCACTCAAGAAGGTAGCTCTCAAGGTCAAACTTCACCCCCCTTGCTACCTTGTTCACAAAGTCCCAACCCACAATACATCTCCATTTTCCACTTCCATCCAACACATCTCCCCCTACTCCTGCTCCTATGACGAGTCTCAATCCCACCAAGGTAGCGACCATACACATTATGTTTGCTCCCCCTCCCTTCAGCTCTTGCGGCAAGACAGAACGGAATATGGCAAAGAGTCGCTCAAGAGGGAAAGCTTGGGGACCAAGGAGTCTGCGAGATATCTTCCGATGTCTATTGGCGCGATGAGACGCGAGTGCTGTACCGCCGCCCTTCTTGCGCCGCTTGGCAAGGGAGGTCTTGGAGAAGGCGGTTATGTCATGGCGCGGCGGATTATGGGAGGCGAGGTAGGCGGATATGAGAAGATAGCTTGGATAGAAGGGGAGAGTATGTGTAGTCGCTGCTTCAAGATCAGCCAGTTCGTCCGCGACAGACGGAAAAGCTCACGTTTTGTGGGTTTGACATCAGACGCCGCCGGCGTGATAGGCACAATGCTGTCAACAAGAGCTGCCTCATTTTGAAACAATGTCCTATTCCTGACCATCAACTTCGAGAAGTCTTTCACTCCATAATGGCCTTCTATGATTGGTTGGGTGAATGGTATCCATAGCCGTGAGCATACCTCGCGAAAGCTCACGATATCTCGTGCCGCGCTTTGACCAAGGGAGTCCCACACTGCGGCAGTGAATCGAGTCCAGAGCCATCTCAAGTCTTCATCCTTGGTGACTATTTGGATACTCTCATCGCCGTTTTGTCCAGCTACAGGGAGGTCTGCGATGGAGCCAGGCTGCTTGGACAAGATCGTGAGGCTCTCCGCGCGAGTGTAGGGTGAGAAATGGATGTGGGGGAGGAAGGCGTGGTAAAGGAGGTGTGGATTGGGAGCTGTGGTCACGAGTATTGTGGTAAGGTTGGGAATCTGGGATCTATTAGACTAGGCACTTCAGGAGTATGGAACGGAGGCTAACTGTCTCTCCAAGGCGTGCCAGGGCTGGGAGTAGTGTAGTTGCTGCTTCTCGCTGACGATCTATTCCATCGAATACAACTATGAATCGTCCTCTTCCCTCAAGTAATTGCTGTAGCTCCACTACGAAGGCGCTGATACTCTCACATCTTCTATTACCAATTGACTCGCCCTCAGCCATGCCAACATTCGAGAGAACATTTTGGATCGAAGTGATTGCTCGCTCCAATAGATACCGGGTGGTAATGCATTCTTGTGACAATACCACGGTAGATGGAGTGTCCACCGCGTCCAACAAGGCTCTGATAGTCAGGCTCTTTCCCGTTGCTTTCACGCCATGAACGATGAGAGTGGAAGGTAGATGATCGCCGAGAAGAGCCGAAAGCTGTCTGATCTGAAGCTCCCTGCAGGGTATCGCGTCGGTCAAGGAGAGTAAAGCTTCGCCGGGAAGCATTGACATTGCTTGTTATGGAGAAGCGAGACAGCCAGGAGAATCCTTGGCAAAACGGCGCCGCTAGGATTGGACTAGAACTAGTCCTCCCGGAGTCTTGGGCTAGAGGCTTGGCGATGAAATACCTGACCGTATAATTGATCCAATGCATTGGATCACTCTCCTTCTGGTGCCCTTGATATTGTTCAGACCTAGTTGTCTCCTATCTAACATCCATGAAGAAAAGGTTTCTGTATGAGCCCCTCCCTAGGTTTGGCATAAGTACAACGTATGCACAGAACCTTCAGGGATATGCCTAAAAAGTTACAAACCGCCTGCCCGTCGACAGTCGATTCTCGTAAGCTGTACCAAGTATTGTACTCCTGATATGGCCCCAGTACTTGCACTTGCGAATTTGATTCCGATTACTCGTTCCCAGAAACCCTCGAATCCTTACAGACATATATTCATTTACAAGGCCGACGAATGAGACTTCAACAAAACCTCCCCTCGACCCTGACAAGACCTTTGTGATATTTCCCAGCCAACAAGAAATATAGCTCCCGCCACATCTGGCACGAATTAGGCAGGTGTGACAGAATGCGATATATCTCTTCGGACCATTATCTCCCCATTGGAAATTGTGTAGTGAGACCATGGATCATTCTGGCCCTCAAGATCACTCATAGCGCAAGTCGCCGTATTCCTTGTCCCTCCAAAGTTCGAACGGTGAGCGTGTGACGAAGTAGATTTGCTGTGGCGTTCATCAAGCTGTATGTGTTGAGAGCTTAGGGATCGCTCCGACCGTAGGGGTTGTAGGGTGATGATACTTCGGATGCTCTGGAAAAGCGTGTCTGGGGATATTTTCCGGAACAAGAAGTTCATTGTCGGTAGGCAAGCAGCAACCAACGCGAGTCCTGATTCAATCACGCTCCAATATAGTATCTCTGCAACTTGCACTAGTCAAGAATCAGTCCCGTGCTTATTTAGAGGTTCGAGGAGGCCTTACCATCGGGGTCGACAGTGGGTCTCAAACCAACTGATACTCGTTATATTGCGTCAATTATTCCTGTGCATTGCAAAGGTTGGCATACCTCTGACAGCCATGATGAATATCACCATCCTCATGATAGAAGCAGCTACTGCCCTGATGGATTCAGCATGATATGTTAAGGGTTTCTGGTAGCAGATCACGTACAAGATTCCCATCAGGAAGGCGCCAATAACAGCTAACTTACGTCCAACTGATATTTGGAGGGTCCAGATCTAATGAACTTAGTATCAAGCGGCTTCAGGCGGTTCCATCAACCCTGTTGCACACCTTTGGAATCGGTAGAGCAAGAATGATGCAATCGAAGAGAAAATCCGATATTCCAAGCCCATCTTGAATCTCCATGAACAGGCATTTAGTCCTGAACTCGTTGATACTGCCCCATGCAGCATAGAAGCTTGTACCGCATCTGAAAAGTAAGGCGAAGAAGAATGATATGGTCCATGCTATTGTCAGACCAATCATGACCTTGCTGACGTAGTCGAAGAGGCCCGCCTTCCCAGTACAGAATATGCGGCGGTAGAAATACAGAACGCTCAACTTGATACATCCCAGTGCAAGGATCTGGAGAAGCTGAATCGAGAACTCAACCTACGGTAAGTGAGCTACATCACTTATCGCCTCGCAGCCTCAATCCTGCACTGACTTGCTGAGTGATAGTACTTTGCGCAGACTTGTAATCCAGGATGACCTGTACATCCTTTGTCTTTGGAAACGGGGTCGGATACCCGAGGCCATGCCCGCAGACGCCTGATTGTTAACTTTAGCAGAGCTCTCACTGATCGCTCGGCAGATGCCTACCGACGATGAGTGCAGCACCCATCCCAATATTAGACAGCTAAGTTGGCGCAAAGATGGAATCAGCGCAAGGATTGGTGACCTTTCATAATCACACCCACCATTGCCGGTAATGTCAACCAATCGTCCGTTAACAGAGCTGCCTTCTGCGCGTACCTCGTATAGAAGCGTAGGATGACCGCGGAGACGGATAATATCGGAAAGATCGCACCAACAGCAAGAATTGCATTGGGCGTTGCGTAGGAAACATGTGACAGAGAATGCGTCGACATGATGACTCTGAATTTCGTTTTCTGAGATTATAAACTGGAGGCTCGGAGGTAATGCTGTTGTAAGTCATAGTCACGCGTCGAATGAAGGAGATAGCAGCTGATATTTGAGGATATTCTCCGATGGCTAGGAACAATCCTACCACAGAAACCGGTTCGAACGGTGAGATCATAGCTGAAACGTGGATGCAACCTTAAGATTCGCTAGTTGTAGAATTTCTGATCAGCCCATGCAAGACACACGCTCTCATGAGGGAATCTTCAAGCTGTATGCAAGTGTGCGGCAATGTATGGCGCGTGCAGGATCGATGTGAAATCTTGGCACTGCACATCGAAATCCCCCTCCCCCATCTTCCGGTATGCAAATCCATACAGTAGGCAGTTATGCAGTCATATTAGTCCACAAGATTGTCTTGTCAGTGTGTCTCCCTCGCGTTCGGGAGAACATACATCGCAAGATCTCGTTTGTATAGAACGGCGGGAACGGAGGAGAAAAGGGGATCAGTTAACTAATACTGGATGCACCGTTCTGAAAGTAAACTCGTATACCTAGAAATAATAATAAATAATATTAATAAGGCACTAAATCTATATATATATACTACTACTATAAATAATCTAAATAAATATAATAGGTAATACTACTAACTAAGGCCTTATTATATAACTATAATAGAGACGCTAAGTAATTTCCTCTTTATTAGCTCTAGAGAATATATACGCAGCGCCCTTATAAAGTAGTATACTTTCTCTATCTTACTATCTATAATTATATACTTAAAAGGACTTCCTAATTATAGCCCTTAATATTAGGACTAAATATCCTATTATTAATAACCTTTTATAGAGGTTATATAGTAGGGATATCTTAATAATATATTATAATCAAATTAACCCCTAATAAAATTTACTAACTTAGTAATATACTAAAATATCTATTAACTTAAAAAGACCCTTAGATAAGACCTAGTAAAAAAGGTACTTCTTTAAATACTATTTTAACTATACTAATTTATATACTTAATCCTTTTATTAAGCTTCTAATTTTATAACTTATTTTTAACTATTCTATTATAAATATACGTCTACTCTATTAAATATTAAGTTAATATATATTAATTCTTACTATCTAGACCCTTTATAATCCTATTAAATAGGGAGTAATAACTTTACTATTTTTATAAAATACTTCTAGTAGATATATATCTACTTTATTAAATATTAAAATATCCTATACTATTTATTAGCTTTTAAATTAATATTCCTTCCTTAATATATCTTTCTTAACTACTTATACTTAGGGATCCTTAATATTATTTATTTAAGATTATTTAGAAGACTCTACTATTTAATTATATTTATATTTTAGCCTCCTTAAGCTATTAAATATATTTTATATACTAGCTATACTAGCCTAATTACTTACTAGGATAGTAAGCTAGGTAGTATAACTATACTTTAACCTTCTTAGCCTTTTATAATTTTAACTTATTTAAGCTTTCTCCGCCTTTTTCTTTATATCCTTAGCGGATTTTCTCTACTATTTATAAAGGATATTTATTAATATTATTATAACTATTTTAATATAACTTTCTATACTTTATAAGGGCCTTTATACCCTTTTTATTAGACTCCTTTAAAGTCCTCTTTATTCTATATTCTTATTAAGTCTTATATTAATTTACCTTATATAGGGTCTTTAAAATAGCTAATAAAATCCTAGGATAAATATATTATTAAAATTAATTTACTTCTATATTTTTTAAAGACTAAGACTTTTATCTTATTATTAAGGGGATATATTTATAAGATCCTTCTATTATACTACTAGGGTATTATTAAGATACTATATATTATAAAGATTATAGTTACTATTACTCTATATATTTCCTTATAACTAGTATAGTCTTATAAGCTTTAAAGCCTTTTATTAGGATATTATTAATTAATTTACTATTATTTTTATATTTATATTTATTACTCTAGTAGTAATACTAGGAATTAAACTCCGCTTAGTAAGTATAACCTTAGAGATTCCTACTTTCTTTCCTCTTCTTTTTCTTCTTTCCTTAACTACTACTATATTATTTAGAGTTAGTAGGTATTCCTTTATCTTATATATACTTATATACTATTAATACTCTTATAATTAATATTATAAATTATATACTTTATATAAATATAGACTTTATAGGTAACCTTTCTTATATTATTTAGAGAAGTTTCCCTTCTCTATATTTACCTCTAAGGAATTTCTCTACTATTAATTAATAATAGCTACTAATAAGAAGTTCTTTAATTATATTATTTATAAGCGCCTTAGCCGCCTAACTAGTTAATTAAGTACACGTATTTAATTAAATATAAACTATTACCTTACCCTAGGGCCTATAAACTAACTCTACTTTTAAGAAGAGTTAGGGTAGGTAGCCTAAGTATATATTTTTATATTATTTTTATTACTTTTATTAAATTCTTCTATTAATTAATAGATAGGAAGAGGGCTCCTCTATACTTTTAATATTTAGAGGTAGCGGCGGGGGGTTATACTAAAGCTTATATTAACTATATAATTAGTTCTTATAATAGTAGTTATAAGAACTACTTATAATAGTATAAGCTTATAAAATACTTATTTAACCCCTTAACCTAGCTTATAAAATCCTAAATCCCCCCTTTAATAGAAGGGAGGGTACTTATACTTATACCCGCTAAAAGGGGGTATTACTTCTAGATAATATTATATACTCCTATCTAATAGATAGGGCCCCTTACTCTTATTAACCTACTCCTCCTCTTTTATCTCCCTTTATACGCGGTCCCTCTAATAAAGTTAAATCCCTAATTATAAATCCTTTTAATCCTATATTAGGCCCCCCTCTTATATCCTTACCTCCTCCTTTTTTACCTAGGGTAAAGGACCCCTTAGTATCTTTCCCTTCCTAGGTAAAAGACTAGGAAGGGGGAGATATCCCTCCCCCCCCTTCTTCTCTACCTCCTTCGCCCTCTCTACCTCCTTCTCCTCCTCCTCCTCCTCCTTCTAGGTAGGTAGCTATTAACCTATTAATATATATATTAACTAGCCTATACTCCCCTACTTTTCTTAATTCTAGCTCCTAATAAATATATTAATTACCTTTTATAAATTTATAATTAATTTATCTTAGGCTTATTAAATTAGAGATAGATTAGAGGCCTTAAGGTTAATATTAATAGCCTTATTCCTTTAAGAGCTTTATATATTTCTTTTTTTTTCTTTTATTATATTTATAAGTTAATAGAATTAAATATTCCTTTCTAGAGACCTTCCTACCTTAATTTCCTAATAATTTTACTTATAGGAGAAGTTTTATAAATTTTTAATAACTAGGTCTTTAATTATTTTTATATCTATTATATATTAAATAGCCCTAATATAATAGGCTTACTTATATACTCCCTCTTATATTTATAAGTAAATAATTATCTATCCTCTTATTAGTAAGATTAATTATAGCTATTAGACGCGTATCTTTCTCTACCTTCTTATATTTAGAGGTTAAATTATAGAGGGAATAATTAGGGGTTTCTCCTTTAACTATCTTAAATATCCTTTATAAGGCTTATAAAGCTTTAGATAATTATTATAATATATATAAGTTATAACCTTCCTATTCTTTAAAATTAATTTATATAAAGTTCCCTATTTATTAATATAGCTAGCTACTATAAATAGCTCCGTCTATTTTAGAGATAACTTTAGTCTATTAATTTAAGTATTATTTTTTATAATTTATTAGCTATATTATAATAACTTAGTAGGAGTTACCTCTTTATTATATCTTATTTTTATTAGGTCCTTTATATAAATAGATTAATAGAGAATTAACTCTTTAATATCTAATCTTTTTATTATAAACTCCTAAATAATTAATAGTATTTCCTTAAGATTAAATATTACAAACTTTTTACGGTACTTATTAATTTATATACCTTATTTAAATACTCCTATTACTTAGATACTATATAAAATTTTAAGGGGTAAATAGCCTAAGTAGTTAATAGTTCTTAAATTAATATTAATTACCTTAATTCCGGTCCTCGAAGTAGAGGCGGGAATCCCGTCGGTAAGAGACTTCCTTAATAAGGCCCTACTACGGAGTAAGATCCTCTAAGGGATATATAAGATAGTCCTGAGAGGGAACGCGAAGATCAAGTCTCGGTTATAATTAAAAAGGGGTAGGAGGCTACGCCCTCCGCTACCCCCGTCAGCTAAGAAGGAGTCTTAGGCGAAGTAGTCGCTAAACGGGGTACTCGATAACCTAATACTATAGAAAAGGATGCTAACCTAGCAGGAAGGCCGGTAGTAGGGCCGGTGGCGCCACTACCAGCGGGGATTAGAGGGCCGAAACACGAGCCTAGTACAGAAGGGTGACCTAGTAGGGGGGAGATAGGACCTCTATAAAGGCCTAAAGAAGCCGGAGAGCTCTATAACGGTCTAGTTACGCACGGATAAGATTAGGTTTAACTACTTCTTATTTATTAGGAAGGTTCCTAGGATCCTAAGTCCTAGCTACCCGTGCGGTACGGCGAGGTAGACCGGTAAATACGTCCTACTATTCTATCCTAACTATTATACTAGTAGGAGTTAGATATTATTAGAGGCTAGGTCGGAAGACTATAATACTATTCTCTTATTACTAATAGGGATAAGGGCGGCGGCGAGGTAGTTAACTAGGTCAGGCACCCTCTACTAGTTTATACTAGTAAAAGAGATATTAGCGAGAACTAATAGAGAGGACGGGCTCCGCCCTAACTAAGGAGAAGAGAATATAGTTAACGAAACCTTAGTGTTATAAATAGTAGACCCGACCCCTCGATATACCGCCCCGATAGCAGGCCTATTAGGGGGGGGAGGGAAGGAGCCGAATAATAGTATAGCCTACGGATAGTAGGTAGAGTTTTTATCCCTTAGCTAGGTTTCTCCCCGAACGACAGGTACGCTAGGCGTACCCCCTGAAAAGTCTACCCTTATTAGCTTTAGCTAGTATAGGAGTATAATTAATTAATTAATTAATTAATTAATTAATATTAATTATTAATATTTAAATAGATATATCCTAAGGTTCTCTAGAAATATCTTCTCTCCTTTTCTTAAAATATTTTATTAAGATATTATTAGACTTTTTAATTATACTAACTAAGTATTTTACTCTACTTAAAGCTTCTAGTATAATAATCCCTTAAGACCTAAGGAATCTAGATATTTCCTTATTAAGGAAGTAAGTCCTATTATTAAAATAAATAGTATTAAGAGCTAGTACCCTTATAAGATATCTAGTAATTACTTTTATAATAGTAACTATATTAGTAAAATCTATTACCTCTAGAAATATTACTCTTAAGAAGTAATTTATAATATTTAAGATATATTTCTATTCCCCCTCTAGGGTAATAAATAGTCTAATATAATCTATTCCTAATAGCTAGAATAGCTCTATAGTTTAGATTAGTAATAGTAGTACTATTCTAGTTATATTTACCTATTTTATATATAGTAGATACCCTTTAATATACTATATAATATCCTTTACTATACTAAGCTAATAAATAATATTATAAATTTTATTTATAATTATTTTTATAGAGAAATATCTACTCCTATTATAAATGTCTTATAATAGGGTATTAACCTCTCCCCTTATAATATATATAATTCTTTAATCTTTAAACTTATATATTAATTAATTTATATAACTATTAAATATAAATTAAAAGGCCTTCTTTTTAAAGGCACTTATCTCTTATTTATTTAGATTTTTTAGTTTCTCCTACTAAGTATAAAAGTAATATATATTTATATACTAGTTACTATTCTTATAATCTACCTTATATAGCTTAAGATAGTCCTTTAGGAATAGAATAATAAATCCTTAAGGTAGAGTATCTAGTATTTCCCTATTAACTATAACTAGTATAATAGGGATAGATAGCCCTACCTCTATATTAATAATAGTAACTATTATCTATCTAATAGTCTAAATAACTACCTCTTCTCTTTACCTCTAAATTCTCTTTATATAATCCTCCTTACTAAGTTACTTTAATATATAAGTATAGCCGCCCTTTCTAGATTTCTAGAACTATACCTTATTATCTTAATACTTCTCTACTTCCTTTAATAAATTTCTTATAAGATTATTTATCTTATAATCTATATTATTAAAAATTACTTAAGAAAGGCTATTAGTAACTATATTCTCCTTTCCTTAAATATATTTAAGCTATATATATAGTTATTTAAGCTTTATAGCCTACCTAGTAAAGATATCCTTATAAAACTTAATATTTATAAAGCCTATTAATAGTTTATAATCTATTTAAATTATTAAGGGGTTATTAGCCCTTATTATATAAGAGAATTTCTATTTAAAGTAGATAATAGCTCTTAACTCTCTTTAGTATATATTATAATTCCTTTTTAATTTATTAAAAGTAAATAAATTATATACTATTAGCCTTTATTTACTATTTTATAATTATCTTATATAATAACCTCTATTAAAACCTAATATATTACTAAATATATAGATCTTAAATATTAAATCCTATAAGAATAATACTCTAGTAATTATATATAATCTCCTTATTAATTAAAATAAGAGCTCTTCTAACTCCTTCTATATCTATTTAATATTACCTATTAGCCTTAAGAGAGGCCTTACTATCTTAGCATATCCCTTAGTCTACTTCCTAGTAGACTAATATATCCCTAGGAATCTATAAACTTTACTAACCTCCTAAGGTCTTAGCTAATTCTTTATCTTCTTAGTAGTCGCCGGCTTAATTTATATATATCTACTAATCTTTTATATCTTACCTAAGGCCTTAACCTTAGTTATTCCTAATAGAAGCTTAGAAAATAAAAGCTTTAATTAAGATTATAATATTCTTAGGAAGAAGTAATTATAAAGAAACCTATATTATCTCTCTTATAAGTTATAAGCGCTAAAGATATTATTAATATAAAATACTACCTTTAGTTACTTATATAGCCTATTACTTTATAGTAGTAATAGCTCTAGACTAGGTAGTAGGATAGGCCTAAGGGTAATATTTATTAATTCTATAAATATAAATAATAAAGTTCTTATCCCTTAAGGTATCCTTATTAGCTATTATTAGTTAATCCCTAGGATACTAAATATAAGGAAATATCTATCTTCTAGGTATATAGATATCACTTAGTATCTATACTTTCTATCTACTTAAAAGAATATTATATATATAGGTAATCCTAGTAAATTATATACTTTTACTATTAGTTCTATATAGGATCCCGCTAGATCCTTATATATAAAGTAATAATTAAATATTAGGCGTAGTTTAGCCTTTCCCTCTTTATTAATTAGGATAGCTCTAGTATTCTATTAAGATACCCTTCTATTTACTATTATATACCTCTTATAATAACCTACTTCTATACCTTACTTTACTATCTTTTATAGCTACTATTCTTTATTATTTATAAAATATTTTTAGAGAGCTTCATATAGCTTTAATCTATTATAGGATATAATCTTATATACTATTAAATTAGTTACTAGGATTTCCTTAACCTCTTTAGCTCTAATATCCCTATATATTTAGATTAGCTATAAAAGCTATAATTTAGTATTATTATTAGGGATTACTTCTTTAAGCGTAATTCCTTTACCTCTTATCTATTTAAGAAGTAATTTAAAACTTTCTATATAATTAATAGGTTAATAGATTACCTATTAACTTATAAGGAACCTTAAATTCCCTTTATTATTATATAAAACTATATTATTATAAGTTATAAGGGTAACTCTATACCTTTTTATATACTTATCCTTATCCTAATAGAGTAAATATATTTACTCCGTATCCTAGGAGATATATCTATATTTTAGTATTTCTTAAAATACTATCTATATTTTAATATTTATATAATAGACTTAAAAGCCCTTACTTACTCTACCTATTTTTATATACTTATTAAAGTATTCCTCCTAAGGTTTTTATATTTAAGGGGGGGCGTAAGTAGATCTATTACCCTTCTTATTCCTTAGGTTTTTAATATTATTCTAGAGACGCTCTAGTTTTTTAACTTTTTATCTCTATCTTTAGATCCTAATTTAAAATCTTTATTACTACTCTTATTACTAGACTCTTTTAAGAGACTCTTTAAATTATTACTAGAGGTATATAAATTAATAATCTTATTACCTTTAATAATATCTTCTACTATTAGCTTTAAAGGCTAATACTTTTCTAGGGTAATTTCTATTACTATTAAGATAGTCTTAATTTTAATAAGATAGATCCTCTTTACTATCTTATACTTCTTTATATTACCTAGATTTAGCTTACCCTTTATAATACTTATTTTAGTATCTACTAATTAAAGCTAAGGAAGCCTAAGTAATATAGTAATACTAGGATTATCTATTAGGGAGATAAATACCTATTACTCCCTCTCTATTCTAATTATACTAAGCTAGAAATATATCTAATATCTAAGTTTACTATCTTTACTATTTACTACTAGTATAATAACCCTTTTACTTCTAAACTCTAAGACGGAATAGATAGGTAAATCTATAACTAATACTAATAATAGGTTTATAATAATTATATTAGATCCTTAGTCTACCTTAGCGCGTTATATAAGAATAAGTATCCTCTTTCTACTAGTTTTTTAATAATTATATCTACCGCCTATATTATTATCTCCTTATATTTAATCTTATAAAACTATTATTACGGGGTCTTTAATAGTACGTAGTATAAACCCACGCTTTTATTCTATAAGAGTATAGACCTACTCTTTTTATTAATATACCCTATTATAGAGGTTTTTATTACCTAAATATTAATATCTAGGTCTTTAAATATTTTCTTCTTCCCTTTTTTCTTAGGGGCCTAACTAAGTCTTTATAATTCTTTTTTAAAGAATAGTAAGATCTATAATATATAAATTATTAGTAGTAATATTATTATATTTATTAATATCTAGTTAATATTTAATTAGGGTTTTCTAATTAGCTTATAGACTATTAATAATTCTTTCTTAACTCTTATCTTTTTAATAGGAGTTCTCTTTCTCTAAGTTTTCCCCTTAATTATTATAGTAGTAACCCTTTCTCTTTAAGCTTATTATTCTTTCTTCTCTTTACGCCTAACTAAGTATTATATACTCTAAGAGTATTATTATTAAACTCCTTAAATATTAGAATATTTAAATTTACTAAGTAACCTATTAGCTTAGTCTCTTTAAATACTAAATTATAATAGAGTATCTAAGAATTCCCCTCTTCCTCTAACTCTTTAATCCTTAGGTCTAGAATTTCTAGTCCTTTTTCTAATAAGATAAGGTATAAAATAATATTATTTTATAGTAATAGTATCTATATTATAACCGCCTAATAAGATCTATTATTAATATTATAGCTTTACTATATATTTTACTATATAGGGTATTAAGTAGGGAGATAGAATAGATTAGCCTCTACCTCCTTTATTTCTTTATAGGCCCTTTACTTCGCTTAATAGTCCTCTAGTTCCTTTATAATCTAGTACTATTCCTCCCTTAATAGGGGGGTATTTATATACTCTAGACTAGTATATCTAAGTTTACTATATTTTAAGTATAGCTTTTTACTATTATACTTTTAAAGTTCCTATAATTTAAGCTATTTACTTATAAGTTTACTAATATCTTTTAGTTATATAATTTATCGGGAATAAACTCTAGGTAGATATCCCTTACTTATATTAGCCTACTACCTTACTAAAAATTATTTCTTAGCCCTATAAGTAGCCTTTAGTTTCTATCCTATTATCCGGGTTTTTTATATAAATCTTATAAGCTATATCCGCTCCTAGTCTTATAGTTTTATAGGGGTTACTACCCTAATAATAACTAGGAATTAAACTAAGAATTTAGTATAAGGCTATTTCTAGTACCTACTACTAGTAGCGCTACTATCTATCTTAAGGGGGCTACTATTAGCTACGGGTTATTATATACTTTAGGAGGAACTCTCGCTATATTATAATTAGCTTTAATTAATTAATTAATTAATTAATTATACTCCTATACTAGCTAAAAAGCTAATAAGGTAGGCTATTTAGGGGTATATATCACGTATATATTATTCGGGGAGAAACCCTACTATAAGGATAAAAACTCCACCTAATAATTACGGTTCTCTTAACTATTTATAGCTCCTTCCCTCCCCCCCCTAGCAGGCCTACTACTAGGGAGGTAGTAGAGGGGTCGGGTTTACTACCTATTATACTAAAGTTTCGTCTACAGGTAAAACTTCTTTTCCTTATCTAGGGCCTAGCCCCTTTCTCTTTTCTATCTCTACCGGCTATTCTTAATCTAATCCGTTTAGCGTAACGGATGAATCCTTATAATAGATAATTCCTTATAATCCCGGTTATAATATCCGTGACGGGGAGGGTATATATGTAAAGGGAGGTGATAGAACTAGTACTTACCTACTAGTCTATCGGTGCTAGGCACTACTAAGTAAGGAGGCCAGCGGCCCTAGCGTACTTATAGACTATTAGGTAGGAAGGCTAATATCTACGTATCTCTATACGGGTTAGGCCTCTACTACCTACTACTATACCGTAGGGACTACCTAGGTACGGCTAAGCATCCCCCCGCCGTATAGTAGTAAGGTAGCGGATACCTAGTATATTTACCGCGGTTATATCGGCCGCTACTATTAAGGTATATGCGTATAAAAGATAATAGGCACCGTTAGCTAACTAGACCAGCGGCCCTATCGCGCTTACAGGCTATTAGGTGAGGAGTCTAATACCTACGTCCTATTTCAGGTTAGGTACCTACTACCTGCAGCCGTACCGCAAGGACTACCTAGGAAGGGGACTAGAGTATCCTCGCCGCCGTACGGTAGTAATAGCGGCAGTATATACCTAGTATGCTATCTGGCTTGCGCTCGATTATTAAGAGGAAGGAAGGGCTAGCTCTATAATATTACTATCTTTTTATTATACTATTATTATCTATATGTATTATAACTGCCTTAAGGTAGGCAGACTCAGGCTACCTAGACCGCGCGGAGCGGAATCGGCTGGAGTATAAGGACGTGGCCTTATAAGAGACCCTGTAGCGGGTATAGGTATAGAAGTACTATATATATTCTATAATATTATAGAGGTTTTATATCAGTAGTATTTCTATCGTCTTATACTAGTATTACTAGTATTACTAGTATATCGCGTTTATAATACGCGTAGGGAAGCGGAGGCTATATTAGGGAGAGGTAGAAGGGTATTTATATAGTATATATTTTTCGTCTATATCTGTATATTCTATCGCGTTATATCTTTTACCGTAATCTTTTAAGAGTTCTCCTTCTATCTTCTCTGTTTTTCTGTCGCGTTAGCGTTCCTATTCTCGTTATTACTATACTCTACCTACGTGTCGATTCCGTAATAACTAGGTAACCTTAGACGGTACTTCTAAAACACCGTGAGATCTCTTAGCTCTCCTAGTACCGAGATACTAGAAGGTTCGTAGCCGGTACCACGTATAGGTAGATCTCGTCGCCGGCCTATAATTAGCTTTATCTTATCTAAAGTATATATTTAAGTTTACTATTAATTAGCCTAAGTAGTTATTATTCTAGGGGTAAAATACTATATCCTGTAAATTTCTATTTTAGTTCTAATATTAAGGCCTAGTTATTATAAACATAAATACTTAGATTATATTACTATTATTTACTATTACCGCTATATAAAATACCTTAAATTCCTCTAACTCCTACTACTAATAGTTCTTTATAATAAAATCCTTAAGCGCGAATAGGATTTTTATATATACCTAAGCTTTCTTAAATACTTTATATAATAATCTATTTATTTCTAACTTATATTTTAATATTCTAAGTTATAAATTTTAATTTATAAGGCTAGAGATCTATTTATAGATTATATTAGTAAGCTAACACTTTTCTAGTATACTTAATATATTAGAGCCCGTCTCTTTTACTTAATCTCTACCTCCTATTATCTTTAGGAATTATTCTATACGCTTAAAATAAGCCTCTAAGCTCTTATTATAACTCTAATAAAGTACTTTAATTTAGTCTACTATATTAATATTAAACCTAATACTTTAAGTTTCCCTAGGGAATTCTTCCTTAAATAAGGTAATAATAGTCTCCTTATCTTCCTTATTTTTATAATTAATTCCTTCTTCCCTAAGGATCTTAGCTACCTTTAATATACGAGCTAACTAGTTAATAGCCTTCCCTTAAAGCTTTATATTAAACCTCTTAAGCTATATAGGAATATTAAGGGTACTAGGGAGCTCCTCCTCTAATATATAGAGCTATTTAATTATACTACCTATACTATTAAATAGTATCTTTATCCTAGATAGTATTATTATATTAGCTAATATAAGTATTACTACCTCTAATCCTAATAATAATACTAGGCTAGCTATTTAAAATTCTAGTAACTATTTAAGAGCTATAATTTCTTATTTCTTTAAATAAAGAAAGCGCCTTTTAAGTACTTTAAAACTAACTTAATAGACTTTATTATTAATATTAAAACTATTTTTCTAAATTTATAATAAGTATATAAAAGAATATAGGGATATATTTTACTATATAATCCCTTAATAGTTACTATTAATAGAGTATTATCTCTAAATACTTCTCTAATAGGGGTAAATTAGGCTAAGAAGAGGGGTTCCGCTATATATATCTACGCTATTAAGTACTAAGAAAAGTAAATAGTAATTAGCTAATAATAGAAATAATTTATATAATAGTTAATTTAATATCTAGATAATAACTTCTTATAATTTAATAGTAGTAATAACTCCCTAATTTATAGGTATTTAGATTATCCCTAAGTCTTTTTTAATTTTAAACGACTAGTAGATCGCCCCTTTTTAAGGTTAAGGAATAGTTTTTCTATATAATAAAATAGTATAAATAATAATAATTTTTCTCTATATTATTAATACCGATAATTTAACTTAAGTATATAAATAGTCCTTTTAACTTATAAGAATAATACTAATATTTCTATACTAAGTATATAAATAAAAGAGATATAAAATATAGCTATTATTAGTATACCTAATAGGTAGAAACTTCTATAATAATATAGCCTTCCTAGAGGGAAGAAGACTTACTTTAAATACTAAAAGACTATAACTTATTAATTATATTATAGTTATTAGAAAAGGGGATTAGTTAATTAATACTAAATATACTATTCTAAAAGTAAACTCGTATACCTAGAAATAATAATAAATAATATTAATAAGGTACTAAATCTATATATATATACTGCTATAAATAATCCAAATAAATATAATAGGTAATACTACTAGCCAAGGCCTTATTATATAACCATGACGGGGACGCCAAGTAATTTCCTCCTCATCAACAGGAGAATCCTGCGCCGCTAAAATAGTCCCCCCAAAGTCTTGGCACTCGGATTGTACAGATTGCATCAGAAAGGGTGATAGGTAACGTACGGAGTACATCCTACATACTACGTACTATTACAGTAAGGTAAGCTAAGGTAAGGGAAGGAACATTAGGTACTGGCTATCAAGCAAGTTGAAACTCATGAGGGGCGTTCTGTCACACAAGCTCCGCCTAAGGCAGAACTGCCAAGCCTGAGGTTGATGTTGCGCTAGAATTATAACGGATATTGATCCCTTACGCCGCTTCTTGAACAGTCCAACTCATCACAGCTTGTCCTGAACTTGTTAGAATGCGCCTTTCAGAGGACCTATCCGAAACTTAACTTTTCTCCTTATCAGCCCTTATCAGGACTTCGATGGATCAACAAGGCTATCTGCTTACGTGGCAGCAATGGTAAGCCTCGTCGTCGGTAAATACAAGCATTGAGCGAAGGTCTTGCATTCGGTAAGGCAGCGTTGTCTACCGGTCACAGCAAAAACGGGCGTCAATTTGTAGGGGTTTGCATTAGACCATGGCGCGATTGGATCGATATCGCTAGCGACAACCATATCCCCGCTCATTCCTCCGTGTAAACCGAATCACCCTCAAAGACTGCACTACCTCATTTTACTTCGAGAGCGCCACTTCGAGGCCCGCGAATCCTCAGTTACTGTAGGATCTTCAAGTTACGTCCTTCGGATGATTGACTTTAGTGTGACATGTCGATCCTGCAGTGCTTTCCAGTACTGGACCTGGCTTGGGCTGGAATACTAACTGATTTAGCTTGGTTCGAGCTGTGTACTTTCAGCTTCTGGCTAACACGGAGCTGAACTGTCGGCTGTGCACTATCTTTGTACCTATATATTCATGTTTCCTGCTCTTGTTATGTCTTTTCGTATATGGAAGTTCTGATGTTTCCCCAACGACACGATGGATGGAATAACGGGCGCAGAGACTGCTTATACGCCCCACGAAGATCCCACTTATATGTAAGTAATCCGAGAGCTTAGGTGGCGAAGTTTGCACCTGGACTACGTCATTCCGCGACACAGATCAGATCATAAGCCTTCGCTGACATCTGTGATAGGCGTATTCGCCGGTCCGGACAAGGCCTCGAAAGGCTGCATGAACGGCATCACGTTCCTTGCACTAGTGCCCAATAGAGAACCCAGAACGACGTGGATACCATGGAAGTATCGCATGCCCGGCTCCGGGCATTGTGGTATTGCCATCAGCTACCGCGTCTCAAACACAACTATCGAAAGCCGTCTAGACTTCAGTCCGTCCGTGCGCTCCTATCGAATTTCATGATCTACGTGTTCTATGGGTGCAAAGGAAGTGACTGTACTACTGTGGGGTACATATAGGCCTCCGTCAACTACTGGAGTCATGGGGTGGCTGGCTCTACGTGATCAGTCCTCCTGCGTTGGCCGGGGCTCATTTGAGATCGGATCGCCTACCGTTTGCTAAATGCGTCCTTGTGGCGTCCCTGGATCATATACCTCATGCTGTACTCGGAGTGTGGAAGTGCCAAGCCTACGGGAGTTCCTTGGCTTCTAGGATTGGAAGTCCTGATGGCTTGACACACCGGCTGTATGGTCTATTGCGTTGCATTCCTTTGGAGTTCCTTGGGTGGACCTCGCTTCCGCACCGGTCTCTCGTTATTATCCTCAACACTGGAGAACTACTCTGTCACTGCTGGCGCCCGAGTTGCAGCCGCCAAGCACATTCATGAACCACAGAGGCACGGCCGGGCAGGTCCCGCTACCGAGTACAGTGTCCAGAACGCAGAGAGCGATGACCTTCTTCAAGCTTTTTGGCCGCACGATATCGATCAGAGGGAAGATTCCATGGACATCATCAATAGAAGCCAGTGAGCAAGCTGATACTTCACGCTACGCATACGTGAATGTAAATACGAGGGACCAGAATGACCCTATAGAGATGGATTGCGGTTTCAAAAGTTATGAGATGCTATCCAGTACTGCGAAGTACCTGCTACCTCTAGCCGAAATGTCTTCACGCCTTAACCACACAGTCCAGCACCAGTTGTCACAAATGGAATACAAATATGCATTCGGAGCCTCATCACCATGGACTGAACCCACAGGCTCACAACAAATGCAGCCATTGTACGAAATGTGCGGCCCACCAACGATGATTGCGGAAATGCCCTCACGTCTCAGCCACGATGTACAACATGAGCTGCCTCAAACTGACCACGAACAAGCCTTGAAAGCATCAAGACCTCGGCCTGAGCTGTCCGCAAGTCGCACCCTTACTATCCGAGGTGAATTACCTCAATTTCAGCACGAATCAGTCGGAGGTACGGCAGAGGATGTCAGTCATGAGCTCCCTAATGTACACTCATCAGAATCAATAGAGTGGGGACACACCTTTTCATCGGACCATGATTCCTTCCCCTCTCGGTTTCCCTCTTCAAGCACCAGGAATGCCACCTTGTCGCCCGCGGATCGAGACCTTTCGTCCTTGAAGCTGTTACGCCGAAGTCCAAGACCTGTAGATTCGGCTGCCAGCCGCCCAGAACCGATATGTTATCTTTCGCAACATCGTCATCGACTTTGGACAAAGATGGTGTCCTCAACTCCTGACACGAGTATAGCAAATGGTCCGAGCTGTGCTGAAGCAGATCTTTCTGGGCATGATCCGTTCCGTTATGCTATCCGCGATGAGACGTTTTCTCCAATGGAGGAGTTCACGAGTATGCAACCTCTCGTTGAAGAGCTTCGCGAGTATGTCTTCATTGTGAACCATGAGTGGCTACAGAGGCTGGCTCCCTATGAGGATCTTTCAGTCTTGTGTTCCTCGTCCTCAATTCGGGATTTGTGTAACCTTGGTATTAATGCGCTAATAGAGTGCTTCAACGGAATAATTGTCACCAATTTCGTTAACGTCTTCGCCTTGATACACGTTGCTCTTGCATCAGCCTACGTGGTGCATAAGGATGATGATTCTTATTGTTGGGACGACTACTGGCAAGACATGCTCATATGGCAGTATGCAATAGTCGACGAGAGCGAGAAGCGTTCCTTTGTGAGAGTCATGGACGAGTTGTCGACTCCACAGGGCATCTCTACAGTTCCGGTTAAAGCATCCTACTCCTACAATGAGCATTCTAGTAGCACACTATTGGAACTTCTCAGGAACGGACGAATGATAAAAGACTGCTCCGCCATGGTTGTTGGTAAGCTAATTCTTAAACCATTATCTACTCTAATCTATAGCCAATCTTCGTGTAACTTCAGACATTTGTTCGCATTTTTTGCAGAGAAGCATGAGAGGAACGGCAACCTCTGCTGGCTGTCATTATGACGCAATTTCGAGTTTCAGCTGCTATCTGGGCCTTGAATGTCCATACGAAGGTTACACTTTCGCACAACGCTATGCTGTATTTTCATTCAAACATGAGAACGTCCTCAGGGCATCCACCCAGAACCCCTACTTTCTACTGGTGTTAGCAATGTGTCTAACTGATAGGGTTCAACAGATCTTGAGCATGATAGAATACATCAACAAAATAAGCAACTGCTGCCCGAAAAACTTGCTTCATATGCTATGAGAAAATGGATTATCGAGGAAATGGTAGAAAAGGTTATTCAACCACTCCAGCGAAAAGACGGCATTGAAGTGTTTCGGGATATCGTCGTCAAAATCGAGTCTCGATTGCGCAATGGGCTATTACGGAATCCCTGGGAAGTTAAGGTGGCGCTCTTGGTTTCAGGTCGAGTAAGTGCAAAGGCTTGTTCCCATGCCTCTATTAACGGAAACCAGGTGTACTCGCGTTCGCCCCACATGTACCAAAGATTCCAAGAAGCTGTCTTTGTTTTTTGTGACGACGCGATGGGACATGATTCGTCATGGCGACAACGCTGTTACGCTCACACAATGGAGCGATGCTTAGCCATATCTCTGGAGATGGACAAACGCCAAGCTCCCGGCTCCTCATTCCTTACGTATCGGCCAAACGTTAAAGTACTGGAGGTCGTCGGGCCAAATCAGGAAATTAGCGTCTCAAAAACGTCGGTTCCCTCTAACAGAGAAGAAAGCTGCGCTGTCGTCTCTCCAATTTCTATAGCATCAGTTGATTCTTTGCAGTCTCCTCAGACGAGCTCTCGACACAGTACATACACCTCGCCTACCACTGTCCGTACTGACTCCACCTCCCTCATATCGTCCCCTTCGTCTTCAATTCTCCATAGCAACAACACACGCTGCGAGACTTGTGACAGAAGTTTCAAAGGTTCTTCCGGTGCCACAAATCTGCAGCGCCACCTGAAATTCGACAAGCCTCACAATGAGATCCCAAGTTTTGAGTGCTTCGAGGCAGGGTGCAACAAGAAATTTGGTCGCTCCGATAATCGTAATCAGCACTTTCGACTTGCGCACCCATCATCCACTGCCATGCCATCACGGATGCGTGGAGATACGAAGCGGAGAAGAGAGGTCGAGGTTGAAGGTGGGCACGATGCTATGATGGTTGACGCAGGGTATATATAAGGAAACCCGCGTGCCAATCTCGATTATATGGCGACAGGTCGTCATTTTCATTGCTGTTAAATATCGTTCGTTCAGCTGTACGTGAATTTTGTCGCTGGTCGCCTCCTTTGCATATTTCACTCTTATCTCTATCAGTTATCTAGGAAGTATTGATTACATTGACGGTATAATATCTTGGAACAACCATCCAACTATAGTCAAGTACAAGCACACAGTATCAATCTTGCGTCCTAAGTGAGCCCTGCGTCGGAAAATTGAATTCACATAGCTGGCACTATTGGTCACGGTGTGGATCAAGGTACCACGCTAGAATACGTAGGACAAACTGTAATGATCAATTGAATCACAGGAGTCATCGCAGGAAATCGGAAGCGCCCTGTAATCAGCTAATGCAGGAACACGCTCCAGCGTAGGGCGGCATGAACCCACGCAGTTAATACCATGTACCCGGTTCTCCATCAAACTTTAAATACCCAACATACCGCCCACCTCTGTGGTTGCAAACATGAAGGACTAGAAGGAAGTCTGGTAATAAGAATAACTTTCAGATGACTGTGTTCGTCCATATATTCCACCGTTAATGAAACTCACCCTTTCGCATTACGGCTAAGACTGCCTATCTGAGAGGGGAATACTAGGACTTGCCTTAGGCAAAGGAATGAATGATGCATGGAGGAAGTGTGCTTCCCATATTATACTGACAAGGATGGGAGCATATTTCTCTCACTAAGATCCAACAGGATGAGATCGCGCTATAGGAATCCTTTTGGGTCTTTCCGAATTAATAATCTTCCATCAGGGCCATCATCAAGGAATAGGAATTCCGGGTTCGTTTTAAGGTTCCTGCCTTCTCCTGGAGGAATCTTGGGAGGATTGGGCATGTTCAGAGGACTAGTGAGGGCGTGCATAGATTGACGGGTTCTCACTATAAGTAGCTATGTTATTCCACGATGCAGGACTGTTTACTCGAAGAAAGATCACAGAAGAGTTTACATACGCAAGTCTGTCAATACTCTGGTGTGTCTTGAACCCCAAAAATCAAAGACGCAGCTGCGGCCAGCTTCGGACGAACGACAAACAAACTACTTTCCCACAACCTCCGCATCATTACTCGAACTATCATGCCGTTCGTAACCTATCCTTCGTTCAATGGGATTTTTGTGGGATACTAATGCCGATGTGACTAGTCGTCGCGAGACGGCACAGTCTCCGCAAACCCCTTCGGTGCCTTCAAAGTCGCAATTGGAGGAGTGGCGGAAGCGGAAAGAGAGTCATGAGCAGGTTGCTGTTGGGGAGAAGGTGGTGAGGCCGACGAAGGAGTTGAGGGAGCAGGTGGGGAAGGATGGGGGACATGCCGAGGGGAAGAAGTAGAATTTTGGTGGTGTTTATCGGTTTCCATGTAGGTTCAGCAAGGATGGGGGTGAGGGAGCGATGTATTGCGTAGTTGGACACAATTGTTTAGATCAGCGATTGATCATATTTGTGTCTTGAGTCCATGCACGCCAAGCCGCTAAAATCTGCTAGTCCCAAGATGTCAAACTCTACCAAAATCTTCCTCTCTATAGTGTCTCCAATTCAACTACAAGCTTTGCTCACGTCCTTTCGATAATGGCACTGCGGTGGAGGAGCAGTTGCAGCATAGTAGCGCAATGCTCCGATCTTCAAGACACTCTCTCGACACATCTCGTGGCTACCAGGATTATGGAGTGACTGTGGTTTTGAAGGTGATGTATGCCTGTGTAAGTCGACAACAAGGCTTGACGGCGAGGCCTAGATACCACTGCCCTTGCTCGTGACTACAACAGGCACTTTGAGTCCCTTGGCGACAATATCGAGCAGCATATGTGATTGAGCCCTGCTGTTGTCGATGCCACGGGAGGCGACCCAATTGATGGACTCAATCTGCGGGTGAGCAGTTCGGCCGATACGAGCACACAGCACAGTACGGTGGCTAGTCTCATTAGCAGAGGGTCATCCAAGGTAGCAAAGCCAATGATGTACCCGTACTCGCCACTCTCGCCACCCCTAGCCCCTTAGGACTTGGACTATCGTAAACAAGCTTCCACAATAGGCCAGAAAGACTATCTTACTTCTTTTATTGCTCCCTTGTGAACCTCCGCGAGACGCTGGCACGCGTGCCGAGCGTCAACCTTATCTCGACGCATTCATTTTCTGACCTTCAGTCGGCGGTTGGTAGGTATCTTACTGACGCTCCCATGGGTCTGTGGGTGAATTTTCTCAGAGAGCCTCAAGCGGGTTATGGAGACGTTGCTGTCAACGAGTTGATCCTTCAACTCTTAAAACCCCACGATGCGCATACGGTCACCGCCATGTAAGCCACGCTAACGATAGGCCATCCTTTTCGTGCCTTCGGATCCTTCTTTTACCACCACGTGGCACTTCTGTATTCAACAAAAGGCGACCGAATCTCGACACCTCCTGTTGGCAATGGACCGAACTTCGGCATCATCGATGTTGTGTCTTTGTCCCTCGACCACCGACCTGCCTCCTTTGTCTTCTGCTTGTTCGATCATGAAGCTGTCTCCTTGTTCCAGTCCCTCTTGATCCTTCCTTCGCCTACAAACGCCAATATTGTATGTCCATCAAGTCAGTGTACACTGATAGCCTGACACCGCGGGTAGGGGAACAACCAATGCAGCGGCAGAAAGACTTTCCACCGGTCATGACATTGTTCTTGGTCTTTGGTGCATGGTGGATCTCCCAGCAATGGGAAGGTCGTTGCCTTGAAACTCTGTCAGAGTCAACCAGCCGCTTCAGTGCAAGAACACAGTCTTCGAGGATAACGATAAGTCAATACCTGTGGATGAATAGCAATGAGTACGCGCGCCAGCACCCGCGATATGTTGCACATACCATGCACCCTCCTACAGCGTAGGCTTAAAACGGTATGAGCTGAGTTTTGCATTAAATATGCGTCAAGCACAGTTCAGTCTGGCACATCCACAAGTCAAAGAGCGCCTACTTCGAAGATTGTAAGCATTGGAATTCCGATCTCATCGCAATTTTCTTGGTTTCTGATGCGTCAGCTTCGATACTCTTCTCCTTTCACCTAAGAATGTGCTTTTGTCACGACACAGTACTACTCGGGGTTTGCAGACACAGATCCCATCCTTTCGATAAATGTAAGAGTGGCACGACTCGTTATCAGGGGCGTGGGGGCACAGGTTTGGTGGCGGCCCCCCTCGTTCGAATTACTGCAGCGCTAATGCAACCTGGCTACAAACCTCCCAGAAGGAGCTGCGTTTTGCCGCATCTTTGCAATGGCGTTACATTTGGGGTCGGAAGGTTAGTTTATCGCTGCAGCTGCTACGTCTGAGGAAGGAGATTAAGGGAGGGATGCGCATCAATTAAACAAATGCCACTCCCAGCCGAGAATCGTAAATACTAATAAGAGGGTTAAGCTCTACCCACATATGACAATTTTGAAACTTCCCTCAAGGCATTATGGAATTACACGTCTTTCATTCTATGCCATGAATCACACGTCTACGTTTGGCAAAGGGTTTCTGACCGCTGAATTGGCCTTGCAGCCATCGAGGGCCGAAACTGCATCGGAAGCTGTTGCGCCTAATGAAGGGACCCTCGTGTCTTCTCTTACCATGGACCTGGCATTGTTATTACACCCTCCGTCTTACAAATACGACTTAGCTCCTTGGACGCTCATATTTGGATCATCGCATCAACGAAAGATGTTGACACAATTCGTCCTAGATTTCAAGTGGATACCGGTGCTTACCACTTGCGGAGTCTGGACTAGGTCGCCATCGCTACCACCAAGTCCAAGGCTGAGCATTGCGGCGAGCGTGATACCCTGGAATCAACGCACATGCTGCTACCCTAGAGCTATATTCCGGTGAGGACACTCCCGTTCCAAGGACACAACTCAGTACTGGCCAGAGGCCGCTATTGGCCAAAATCGGCTCACATACCTCATTGCATCGGGTCTACTATCTCCTACTCTAGCGTGTGCCTACTTAGGAGTATAGTCAGATCATCGGCCTGGTCACTCTGGGATTTTCTTTGTTCTTGTCAAAGGTAATCTAGCTATCTCAACTCCTTGGAAACAGTCGGGAGTGTCTCATCGCTGACTTTTGGCCAATTGCTGGCCTGCGCATAGCAGTGCCCCAGGCCTCCCGAATTCCCCTATTGGCTGCAATGCCACTAGGGACTCGCTAGGGATCTCGGTGGCCTGCTGGTCTCATGCAAGATGCATCATCCACACCCCGCCAGTACCATCAGCGCCAGAGGCGGATCAATAATTCAATATACAGCGGCCTTAAGAGATGCTGGGATTACCTACACCAACCAATATGAATTCCTTGCAGCTACAAACATGGTAGATGTCCTATTGTGCAATACACCCCATGTTGGTATCGGACCCAGTCCTTTCCAACAAGGCATCTCCAGACTCTTTGCATTCTGGCTTTGTTCTACAGAAAATGGTCCTCGCACATCCAGCATCATACAGCAATCCCGAATTGCAATTAGTCCTACACCTCATCCGACCAACACATGACTAAAGTAACATCAGCTTTCTGTCTAATATTTAGTTTTCCAATCCCCATCGATTCTGCTGTTCTTGCGAAGCATCTGAGATCCGTGTTACATCCGCACAGCCAATCCACCAGACTTCATCCAAAGCTCTGCCGTCATACAACATTGCATTACCCTTTGGCATGTCTCGAAGAGGAAACATAGCTGGGTCGACTTTCGGATTGGGCTCGTAAGTCTTCGATTGTACGGTATGATTTGTCTGCTGACGTATGAAAAGATCATCACACCATGGCAACCATCAGCTACATCACGGGCCCACAATCGATCCTAGTCGTCGCTCACACACGTCACAACTACCTCAAGACCTTAAAGGCCTGGAGGCGCTTGGCTCTCAGAACACCCCTGCTTTACAACATAATCGAACATACCTAGGTGGGTACGGTACAGTGGCTACAGTGGGCGCTTCTTTGCCCGGTTGGCCTACAAGCAATGAAACGTCGTACAACATAGATGGAATCCACCGGGCAGGCTACGAGCTTGCTTCTGGTCTTATTCAAAAGGACGAGATCACAAGAGGCCTACATACCAATGCAGCCTCCGGGCAAGGACTGGACGACAACAACGGGCGAGAAGAGGCATCCCTACCATGGAGCGAACCCACTGCCAATGTACTCTCATACTGCGGCTCCCAATTTGACACCAATACATCACACAACAACGGACATACAGATCAGCAAAACTTGTTCGCTTCCACACCTCCGACCAACGATCTTCTTCCTGATAGTCACTCACAATCTATTGAAGGTGATCTTTCAATCCTTTCAGGGGCCACTGCCTCTGTAGCTGATCCTGGGCATCATGACAACTGGCATACGTCACTGCGCCATGGTCGAATCTCTAATAGCGCAGACTACCAAGGGAATCAGCCCTGGCAGAGCCAATCAGGGTTCCGTGAGGCGACGAGACCTCCCATACTTGACCACTCACTGCCAGGCATAGTCGTCTCTGACTGTACTAGACCAGTGGGGTCAGATCTCCGCGCGCCAGTCCAAGCCGACACGACAACGTCAATGACCCTCATACAGCAAGCTTACAACATCTCGAACACTCTGAACTCACAATGGATGTCTAGACTGGAAGCGACACCGGACCTGCATAAATCCTGTACCCAAATTCCATCCCAGTCGCTCTTCGAAGTAGGTTTGGAAATTCTACGGGATTGCTACCACGGCGTCTTTCCAAACAGATTCAGTGAAAGTTTTGCCTTGATGCACGTCATCTTCGCATTCTCAAGTGTTGCAGCCAACATGGATGGCTCAAATGATTTACACAATCTCTCGCAGGATGTCTATGATTGGCAAAACACCATCGAGGACGCCGATCAAGTCAGAATATTTGTTGGAGTCTGGCACAGGGTATGGTCCGATTACCCGAACAGTCAACTTGTCGTGAGGCAATATCATGAACATAGCCAGAATCAACTCATGGGGGTAATGGTGTTGGAGAGGTGTTCAAGGTTTCTTGATGGCAAGACCCCAGGCAGATACTCCAGAAATTCGAGGCTTATTTGATCTAACAATATCTTAGCTTTCAAGTACGCTACCATATCAAAAAGGAACGCAACCGGCCCGGTCAAATCGCCCCTTAGTGATCAAGCTTACCTCATCAGTTCTGTTATCGGGCCGTTGAAGGAGTGTGGTGTGGCGGACATACTTCCGGAACAACACATTACAAGTACTCTCAAGAAACTTAACGACGGTGTACTGCATGATTTGCGAGAGCTTGAGGTTACGTTGACGTCATCAGACGTGGTGCGTATATAATTACACGTTGGTCCATGTCAATACTAATCGTGACAGTGGTCTGAGATACCTTGCCAGGTCCACGGAAAATATCTAGACCATGTGGCTACCCAATGCAATCTAGCTGCCAAAGAGCCAACATCTACCTGGCGCAATATGTATTACGTTGACGAAGTCAGTCAGATCATCAAGTTGTTTGCCCATCATACTCAGCAGCGAGATGGTGCTCCTGATCCCTTCGTGTTGGCGCAAGCGATCAGTGCACCGTCACTGCAACGTCCCCAGGGGGCTGAGGATGGTCATTTCGGGTTCACGATCCCAGACTTGGGTAATCGTGATGCCTCGGCTGCTGTATCTCCCATACCTCTGATAAGATTCGAAGCTTCGCCAAACTACAATTATCCTAGCGCAGGCTTGCCGATAGTGTCATGGGCCCGACAAGACTCAACGCCCGTGACTCCAATCTCTCATCCGGTCACCTTATCAGATTTCCAGTCGCTTGGTTCCCCATCCTCCAGCCAAGCGATATCGGAGTCCTCGCCAACAGCTGCTAGTTCCATGCAATGCGCTAGCTGTGATCATTTTTACCATGGCACCCCATCGAGCCAGAGAAGGAGTTTACGAAGGCATTGGTTGCAAGCGCATAGTCATAATCCGAGGCTACAATGTCTCGTACCAGGATGTACCACCGATTTCGCTCCCGGGCGTCACGACAACCTCAATAGACATATGGAAGTAGTACATGGATGGGCATCTTCACCCAACTCGCGTACGGCTCACAGGAGGCGACGCGCGACATGATCTATGTTGGCAGTAGCTTCTGCACGATCGATTCCAACTTTGGGGGCTGAAACGCGCAAGGAACACGTCGAACGTTCTTCAAATGGGGCATTATGGTCAAGACAAACGCCAAAGACAGGAAATCAAACGCGTAGGCAATTCAATGTTGATGGTGCTGGTCTATGGGGCGTGGATGATGGAAATGAGTAGGTGGCGCCAGGTGTAGTGACTTGGAGTGGTACATAGTGCTACTGCTCTTGGTTGAAAAGGTCTGCAGGGTCTGAACAAAGATTGTTGTCACGGATGACACTATTCCTTTACATTATGTCGTTTTCCTCTATTACCCTTCAAGTATTCACTATTTACTGCAGATAGAACAATTAATGCTCGCATCCCCGCACATGCTCACTGTAACCCACTCCTCAACGCCACCAATGATTGTTCTCTAATACTCCTGGACATTTTACCGCACTGCGATGGACTCCATTGTTAGCGGAGGACATATTGTCGACTTTCAAGGTGAAGACCACCACTCTCAAAGACCGGCTGAGCTGAACCTGCGGTTCGTCCACTCTTGCGAGACAGGAGGTATACATGAGTGAATTCCTTTTGGACGAAAAGATGATCGATCGTATAGCAAATTGGAATAATGGCCAACAGAACTTAATTAAGGGACATTCATTGAAGTTCGACCAGAAGCGCCGTAGAAGTGTAGAAGTGGAAAGGCGAGGGTGATCTACACGTCTAGTCTAGTCTGAATGGATTTTATAGTAGAATGTAATTGCAAGTAGGCTAAAATTACAGTAATGAGCCACATAGGTGAAGACACTTGTAAAATACCCACTGTAAAGTATTCTGCTAGCGTCCTCCAGGATGGAACATTTGATTGGGTAGACACCCTGATACAGAATGGCCCTACTGGTAGGCTAGCATGCATTCGATTACTAGTAGTACTGGGGCGATATCACGCTAGGATTTTCCATCTCGCATCGCGTTATCTGGTATCGTGAGCGATTCTTGGATCTCGTTCTATCAGGTATCCGTTTATCTAGGAGTAGTAAGTACGATATGTCAAAGTACGCTAATCTTCATAGTATATACAGCGTAGATACGTTGCAAGATCTCTGTTCTCTAGTCTACTGTAGCTCGCCTGATGCTACCGGAGAGGCGTGTGGGATTGACAGAGGGAGGAGGCAGAGTTTGCAAGTTCCGTGCCAGACTATCTTGAAAGTGCTTGTCCCTTGCGTTACCAACTTCTGCTTTCGGAGGACTTCTGGCCGCATCACGCAGCTCTGCGAGTTCAAATTTGGCCCTTGGCCTGCCCTGGTGGCGTCAGGATCCCTCTCGACCCTGGATTCTCACTTGCGTCGGTATTCTAACCAGGTTTGAGTGAGGGAATAACTCAAGCTCATGCACGACTTTAGATTGATCGATTAAATGCTGCCTGGGACATACGGGACAGTTCAATTGGTCGCCTTGATTTACCGGCTCGGTGGTCTCGGTGGTTTCAATCAGGGGGTCTCAGACCGTTCTGTTCCTAGGACCAGTGAATCAGAACACTTTTCGCTCAGCTAACGACCCGAGGTGATCTAGCTAATTAGTGCACGCTCCGCCCTCTTCCGATGGATTTCGCTCTTGACTCGCGACTACAGAACAGTCAGAATACCACTGATAGCCTCGTGCAGTAGGCTGACTGCTCCGCCTGGGGCACTCTCCGGGGTACCCCAGTACTACAGACATCTACAAGCGCTACTGCACGCCATCACGGCCACCTGGTGACAGTAGCGGTCCATGGGATCGTTAGAGCCTTTCAAAGGGAGTGACTAGCTTACCGACGCCCTTGTTGAGCCACCAATGAATGCGAGATGACCGCGCTAGCGTCCAATCGGGCAACGTTTCTCTCGAGCCGATCATGCGGTTACATAGGGGAACCAGTTCATCTTGATACCAAGGATTCTGAAAGAGCAAAAGAAGTTCAAGTGCGTACCTTATGTCAGTCAGGATCCTATTCCCAAGATGTTGGCCTATTGGTTCATAGGAATACCAACATTCTAACCATCCTGTGCTCCTCTCTTCGCACAATTGGATCCATGAGAATCTACATTCTCCTTCCATCCTCACAATGGCTCACTTGGTCAGCACCCGCGCCATCGCCTCCACGCTGTTGCCAAGATTGTAATTCTCGAGCTTATGACGATAGCCTGACTAAGAGGGACCCAGGCCAATGGCGGGCCCAACCTTTGGGTGTGCCAATGGTTATCACACAGAATCTACCTTATCTCTTCGCTCAAGATCGTACACGGAAGTAACGTCAATTTATTCCATTTTTGGGTATCGGTAGGATAGATGCGTACCCTACTGAGCGGCTTTCGAAATCATTGCAAAACATACTAGCTTTACTAGGCTACGAACACCACGACTTCGTCTCAGCTTCGCAGCATCAATATAATGGTTTGTCTCTAAGTAGAATGGCTGCTGAGTACGATATGCCCGCCTGAATGTGGCGCAATGGGAGTCGCAGTGTTTTCAGGATGTCACGACTCAGGATGCCTAAGATCCCAGACCGTGTAATTGCTCTGATATATGCGGCGCGGTCGATAAGAGCGCAGGGCGATGAGTCAATGTTGCTTTGTGCTGAGCTAGTTGCTTCGCCACGGTGCTCCTACCGCAATTACCCATGCCTCTTTTGCTCCTCCTTTTCGCCAGTCGAATGGACGTAGATGGACTTAGCGCGGAACCTAATGATCGGCTTACTTGGCTCACAAAGACATCATTGGGTCACTTCATCCTCCTGTAATCTTTGTTGTCAACCTGACCTCGACACTTTCCTCATCAAGTCATCATGGCTAACTAGATCTACTTAAAACAAGGTGTGCAGCCTCAGGACCTAAATTGCAGTTTAACTTGGTATGAAACTCAAGTCGATAGCCTTTTAGGATCAAATCCTCATGACGATAAACTGACATGCTTGCAAGGCCTACCAGGATACAAGACCAATGGAAGCAAAAGGTAGCGTGGCCTTGATCACAGCCCATCTTCGCTTCAGCAAGCTATCGCGTGTGTGGACCCGCGCGGTAGATTGACTGCCATGTGCGCTGTTTACCACAATTAGGACGAACCGTTGTAAACTGAAGGAGGAAAAGCTCCGAGTGGTCAAGTTCTAGCCTCTTCGTCTGGCGGTGGCAGTGTGGGCAGCTGCATGACGCTGAGCGAGTCCACTTTCCTGCGCCTCCCGAACGAGGCTTCGACTAACGAACAGCTGCATCTCCTCGAATAAAACAGCGGAGAAGATTTGTGTTCAACCGTCGCTGAGACCTGCGAATGACTGTAAAGTGGGGACGCTCAGCCACCCCAGACTGCCTAGACGCGTTATGACATCGGCTTACTACAGGCGACCGAGGTCGTAACACATGGCCACCAATCGAAGTCATGATTTTACTCTGTCTCTCTATTGCTTTTGGAAGATGGTCACTTGGCTGCATACAGCTGTTATGATCACAATCTTGGAACTCACATTCCGCTCCGGTTCGATGCGTGTGCGTCAAGGTCCAGCTCACCGTCTATGCACGGGGAAATCTACCCTCGTTTTTTTAAGCGAGCAAAATCACTCAGTGACGATTGGCTGACAGGTTCTACCCACAGGCTTGACTCCAAGGAAAGCCCCGCGAGCCTGTCTTTGACTAAGCTTTCAACTATTGATGGAAAGCTACTGGTTCACGCTGAAAGAGGCTAATCGATTCTCTAACGACTTTGAGCACTTGGAAAGTCACAACTCTACATGGTTGACAGTTCACGCGACTGCACGGTTTGGCCGCTCTGTCTTCCGAAGATCCTTTCCAGGTAGCCTTTGGCAGGCTGTCCGATGCGATGTCTTTGCTGTCCCAGCATAATGTGACGACTTTGACCCAACGACTCGGCCGGCTCTCTACGTGTTATGATGCATTGGCTGCTTGTAGACGGAGACCGTGCATCATCGTTCGATTCGGGTACCAGGTTCTCTATATGCATCTAGCCCCTTTGACAGATATCTCCGCATTTTAAATCTACACCGATAGCCAATCATCTATTAGCATAGACTATACGTAGTATACGGTGGTACTGACTTTGCTGGACTAGTAACGCACTCTATCGGCTCTTTATCACAAGCTAAGGCTCTAGCTAATGATCACCTGGTTCTTAGGCAGGGGTGCAGATGCTGGCAATACCTAATCGATCTTTGTCTACAGCATAAGAAGGCGCAGAGTCACACCCTTCTACAGTGAAGCGAATTTTCGAGTAATTACATGCCGCTGAACCTTTGCCAGAGCATGCATAAATTCAAATGCTTTTCACGAATAGGCCGTACGGCCAACAAGCACGACGCGACTACGAGTCCTGCATCAAGATCTTATGACTGCAAAGCAAGATCTGATAGCCGGCAATCCTACTGCACCCGAATTGCAACCTTCTTCCTGACTATTTTCTTTCCTCCGGACCCACGGCCCAACACTTAATCGGGTTCTTCGGATATCCAGTATAGGATCATTTCCTCTCAGCTTTGAATAGTGCGAACTACTGGAAGCTCTAGCACATCTTAGAAGAAACGTGCCATCGTCATTGAACCAGTGGATAGTGGTAGGGATTCCTGCGCACCGATTCCCTTGCATATCGAAGGCCATGGCGGAATGCAGCGAACATCATATGTTCACAACGCCGCGAGCCTGAAGAGTCAGAATGTCATATAACTGTCTAGTTGCTAACATCATAAATAGACAAATTGACTGCATACGACCATCCGACGCCAACCACGGCGCTTTTTCTCCTCACACGCCTAACCACCACTCCAGCCCTTACCAAACTCTCTCGCTTCCACCTTACGCGATCGCTACCGTGAGTATGATCTCTGGCGATGGGATCCATCGCGTCATGTCTTCTGAAAAGGAGTACCTCGATGACGTTACCGTCGATTCCGGACATCTTGATAGGGAAAACACCATCTCAAATACCGGATCGTGGAATGACACAGGATACTATAAGCGTGCCAGTCAGACGGATATCACCAGCCGACCAGATCCATTGGAGTACCTCTCCTTGGCTTACAAAGCGAAGGCTGCGGCACTTGGCTCCAATGAAATAAATCAAAGCTGGTCTCAGCAGAGCATGGATAATCCCTCACACGCCTTCGCATGTCAAGACGCAGCAATATCCCATACAAATCAACCAATGTCAAGGGGCCAGACTGACGTCCTTGGCCCGAAGAACACGTTGGACGCTGTCCTACCGTGGTGTGATAGCTCTTATGCTACTGCCGGAGCTTTCAACGAAGAGATAAATCACCCGAACCCACTGTGGTCAGCAATGCAGCCAATCAGCACTCTCAACAAGCTGAGTTCATCGTCTATAGATAATAAGATGCTCCGTACTCAAAGACTAAAACAAAGGACCGGCCTAGGCGACTTGGATGCTACGAAGGACCTACTACTCCTGGCTGATATCTATCAGTTTTATAGTGAAGCTGATGAGACTGAAGACGTACTTGTCAAAGCTCAAACACTCCAAGATTCAATGGGGGATTCAAACTTTAGTTTCCGCAATAACTGCTCATCGAACTTCGGTTCAATTGCCTCCAATAAAAACAGTCTCAGCTGTCAGCAAGGGCTTTGATCGTCCATGTCCTCCAAGAGTGTGGCAGAACTCCACATCTCCGATCATCTTATGAACCATCCTACACCTCCGGGCGCTTACCTTGCCCCAACTGACACTCAACCGTCTACACCAGCAACCTCTCCTTCAGCTCGAGGATCAGTCTCCAATCTCACGAATCAACCTGACGGTGCCGATCATCCTGGCCTCACCAGCGAATCGTACGCTAGTGATACTCCAAGCGAGCCGGAGAGTAATACCTGAGCGTAATACACAGGTATAGCATCATTCATCGTACGGTAACAGGCATTTAGGAAACGTGCATCAAATTGTGTTGCCGCCGGATACTCAGAAAGGAAGCATAGAGGCTGAACTCAAGGACACTCGCCATATGCTTCGTTCAGAGTCTTGCACGGGAGGCGCGCAGTGCATACGCGGATGCTTGGGAAGATAGCCTGGTCCCATGTGAACAAATCAAATCATTCTCCTCACTTTGATAACTTCTCAGCTTGGATGATCGATATACCTACCTTATGGCTGCACGTTCTATTTCCATGCACGTGTTTCACCACCTCATCACTCGTGGTCTCAAATGACTTCACAGTCCAACAGCCCTTCACTGACGCCTTTGTATCATCAATGGCCTTCGCGTCCCTTGGTAGCGTCTTCAGATACCAGATAAATAACCTTACTACAAGATAACTCGCTTCTTGAGGCTTGGTCCAAGACTCTCGATAAATTGGCTAGCATAATGAGTTGCTCTACTGACTCATTTTTTACGCCAGGTCTGAGGTTACTTTGCGCCACTTGCTTGGTCCTCAGTCACTCCCAGACAATGATTGCCATCATGTTGATCGTAGTAAGGATTTCCTTATTTGTCCCTGGTTGGGTTCCTCCTTCCTTCTAAGATATTTCGACTATCTTTCTCATCCATGTCTGAATGTTCTCAACGATAAAATTGTTGAGCAATGCAGGAGCTACCCAACGGTCGCCCCACATTTGTGACTCAGAATAATTGAGAATAAAATATTAGATTTATTCATGACTTCCTCTTCATTCTTATATCTTGATCTGCGCATTCAAGTCTAGCTCTCTGCATCGACTGTTGGTGATAACTAACAATCACCATATATATATACATTTCTCGATTCGTATATATATTATGTATGTTTGTATCATCTACTCCTCCTGCCATCCAATACGTCCTATTGGACTAAGACATCGAAGATTTTTATACTTCCAGATCACCCAGGGGAACAACACATTGACACACATCACCCCTCAACCGCCTATCCTTCGAAAATTTCAAACCCCCCTACGAACGTCCCCCTTCTGGGGCCATGGACGCCTTAGGGCTAAAGAAGCGTGTAGCTTTTGGGAAAAAGATACAAGAAATAAGAAACATTAGCCCACGAACGATGCAATTCATGCAATGGTGGAAAGACAGAGCGCAGGCAATGCTGCATGTTGGCGGGAGCTCTCGAAAGAAGATGGAGAAGGAGATGGGCATCTTGGATGGAGAGATGCAATCACGATGGAACCGCTTGCACAGTGAAGGCGGTGCAGTCGATGTGCTTGTAGACACGTTTAACGCAATGGCGGAGCTGAGAATGAAAGTTCAATATGGTGATTATCTCGGGTACGCCTGTAAGGCATTGAAGACAGAAGACATGGCTACCATGAAATGGAAAGTAGACAAGCTCAACTGGCAAGCCACTGCCGAAAGGATCCTAGAAGAAGAAGCCAGGCGCGAAGAAGAGGAAGGCCGTTGGTCCAAGCCACTGTCGCCCACACCCTTTGCGGACGACGTCATAAAAGCAGCGGAGAAGCTAGGCTGCGACCCAAGACTGGTCCGATACCAGATCCTTCAATACGCTGCACGTAAAAATAATGATAAGAGCCATTCAGGCATCGGCGAAATGATCGAGGAGGCGAGGTTTCGAGAGCTCGCGGATGCGATCGTCGAAGATAAACGAGCTTTGGGAGTTGTTTTCCGCGGACGGCCGGGCGAAGAGATCCAGATGAGGAATATCATTGTCAAGATCGAAAAGGAATGGTTTGTAAAGCTCTTCGTCCATGAGACGAGCCATGGAAAAGTAAATCAGTACATCCCTACTGTGAAACATATCGAGACATTGGAGCGCATGGCAAATCGTTTCCAAGATCCTTAATCGATTGTTTTTGGATATTCCGTGGGAATAGGCCGGCCGAACTGGAAATTTGGGGGTTGGGGTGGGGTAGGGGAGATTAGAAAGTATAGAGGGGGTGTGGGGGGAAGCTGGGTAGTTTATTGACTTGGGAGATGGGGATTGGAAGGTTTATCATTGGGATCTAGGATGATCTTTCGTATCGAAAGCGGTTGAATAGGGTGACCAGGGCCTTTTCTGTTTTCGAGTGATAGACGTACTCTCACTCCATTCATCCAGATTATAAAGAGGGAAGCAGGGCTGCATGAGGATGATAGTTGATGCATGAACTATAATGGAGAAGAAATGCCATAGTCCTAGCACGTTTCTTAATAAGACTGTCACGTGAGTAAGTCTAGAGCAGTATAGAAAAGGAGTAGCACATCCTATCGCCGTGCTTTCTATCTGCTATCCTGATGTTGATACTGCCTTTGTTTTTTTTTCATCCTAGTGGCATGAAATTGCTGTAGGTGGTGTTACTACCTTATTATCCATACGCATACGGCTGATACGTCAATACTTGCTTGGACTGCGAGTGTTCGAGGTCCCAGTAGTATAGGCAACAGGTTTTGCGATATCGACAGTGGGCATTACTTTCGTGTTATAGGTGATTATCGAAATCTTTTAGCGAACTGAAGCTTTACTTATGTTCGACTCCATAAGATCTGTGCTCGAGAGGTTCGTCAGGTGTAGTGCGCTTTCTGGGTTTTGTGGGGGATTCGATGTGAGCTGTGTAGAATGTAGGGTTTGAACCTGCTCTTCTGGTCATTACTGCTTTATCTTCCTTGATATTCGTCACGTGAATTTTAGACATAGATTTGGATCTGTAGGCTAGTGTATCGTGTGTTGTACTCTAGCAAAATTGGCACATTGGTACGTCATCACGTCATGTTTGACACCATTATCAGCGCGACAGGGACTCTTTGGGTGAGGACACACTAAAAGAGTCCTTGTCGCGCTAACCTTATCCGATAAAGGTGTCACGTGCATAGACCACGTCTGCCAAGCCTCGAACACCAAAATGTAAACATCTTCCGCTGTCAATCGCTCATACAGTTTGGAGGATCCAGGAGCCATACTAGCTAAGAACAGAATCCATCGACATCTACCCACCATGTTCTCCCTTCCCACCCTCTTCCCCCACGACGTACGTTCCCCCTCCCCTCCCCACCCCACCCCGCTTAACCACCCTCCCAGCCCCACACCCTCTGGTACCCCTCCCTCTCCACCGCCCCCCAACAACCACCTCCACCCACCAATCCCACCCCAACCCACCCGCACCACCACCACCAACAAAACCAACCCCCCAACCCCCCGCCCCGCCCCCAACGCACCCTCCTCGCCACCCTCCACGCCGACGAAACCGCCCTCCGAGCCCGCAAAGCCAATATCCGCCGCTTCGGCGCCGGATGGCTGCGTCCGCCGGGCGTGGGGAAGACGCTGCAGGGGATGGCGGACGAGAGGGCGGAGCGGGAGGAGGTGGAGGCTGCGAGGGCGAGGGAGTTTGCGGCTGTGGAGGCGCAGGGGGTGGGGGTTGAGGTTGAGGAGGGGATGGGGATGG